>WNFA01000380.1_pt1 | contig 35056 bp, 35 predicted proteins | sample 5400481 | NCBI WGS metagenome assembly WNFA01 (sample SAMN13153340, study PRJNA577476) | soil metagenome | isolation source: 120 cm saprolite under Douglas fir tree site 2 hole 1 replicate 2 | place: USA:California | collected 2015-04-18 | reverse complement strand
TGCCGGACAAGCCGCTCCAGAACTTGAGGCCGAACGCGCTGATCTATGGCGCCCGCTACGACAAGATGATGGAGGCTTTCGGCGGCAAGGGCTTCTTCATCGAGGAGCCGAAGGACCTGAAGGGCGCCTTGCAAGCGGCGATGGACTTTCGCGGCCCGGCGCTCGTCAACGTCCGGATTTCGCAAGAGTCCGCCCGCAAGCCGCAACAGTTCCGCTGGCACAGCTGATCGGCTCAGGCCTCACGGCCAGGGGCCGCTCCGCAAGGGGCGGCCCCTTGTCCCCGATCACAGCCTGAGCAGCTCCCCGGTCAATGGGAAACGCGCTTGCCCTTCACCAGGGCGGGCCGGCTTAAATCAGGTCTGGAACCCGAAGAGCCGCCAGCCCGCATCTTCACGCCGCGTCACCTCGGGCTCGTTCTGCCAGGTGAGGACAGTCACCCAGCCCACGAACGGCAGGCGACCGGACACTTCGCCGCTCGTGTAGACCCACACCGCGCCGTCGACGACCTGCACGTTGTCGATTATCACCCGTGCGCGCAGGACTTCGTAGAGCGCGAACATTGCGAGGAGCTGCTGGCGCAAATCGGCCTTGGTCAACCCGCCGCTGCGGTACTGCTCCGACACGTGCGCGAGCACGCCGGCGGCGTCGCGGGCCTCGAAGCGCTGCCGGGCATGCTCGACGACTGGGCCCAGTTCGCTGACCAACTCGGGCGGGGCCGCTTGAGCCCCCGGCGCCCCCGGCGCGGGCGTGGCCGGCATTCCGCCTACACACAACATCAGCGCGATCAGCGCGATGACCTGAAGACGCGGCGGTGCCATGAGCCCACGATACCGTCACTCCGGCAAGGTATCATCCGGCCGAAACGATTCGGCCTGCTCGTCGACAGTGAGAGAGTTTTGGGGCCGTCCCGAGCGCTGCTCGCAACTCTTCGTTCACCCCAAGCCCATGCGCTCCGAGCGGCTTCCTGATACCCTTGCCCATGGCGCGTTCTCCGGTGGCCGCCCGGGCAGGCGGCCGGCTAGCCGTGCACGTGAGCAACCGGAAGAATGCGCCATCTCTCTTTTCCCACAAGAAGCGGGATGCCACCTGAGTGCGCGAAATGAGTCTAACAGCAAGAGAAGGAGAAATGTCCATGTTGAAAAGTCTGGTACTCGCGTTGTCTTGCGCGGCGTTGATCACAGGCTGCGCCCTGGGCCACGGGCCCGTGATCGCTCCGGTCACCATCAACATGAAGGGACCGGTATCAGCAGGCCCGGCCACGACCGGTTCCAAAATGGGAAGGGCCGAAGCCTGGGGTATCGTCCTGTTCGCGACGGGAGACGCCAGCATCTCGGCCGCTGCAAGCAACGGCGGCATTACCCGGATCCATCACGTGGATCACGAGACGATGAACATCCTGGGGATCTACGCCAAGTATACGACGATCGTCTACGGGGAATAGCTGTCCCCGCCGCGTCTCTCGTGGCGGGAGCGGGCTCGCGGGTCGCGGGCTGGACGGGCAGGACGTCTATGCGCGTCCACTCGAAACGCCTCAGCTCGTCGAGGACCTAACTCACCGCAGCCATTCCGCCACGGGAGACTCCGTCACGCATGCAGGCTCTCGTCTGTCCCGAACGGCCTCTTGGTTCTGATCGGTTCCGATTAGCTCTAGGCGCTGCGGGACGCTCCAGGCCTGGCGCCGTCGTGCGGCGGGGCAATATGCGCGCCAGGTCGCGCAGTGGCTTCGCATGACGTGCTCGCGCGCTCAGTACGTCATGCTCCAGCTTGCCCAAAACCACTTGACATGGACCCTCTCTCGGCGGATCGTCGCGCCTATCCGACGATCGAGTGAAAGACGCCGATCCTTCGGGGAACACCTTCGAATTCAGACGGATTGTTGGCCCGAGCTAGAAGGGAGGGTATCGCGGATATGGCGACGATCGAATTGCTCGCTCCGGCTGCTGTGGTCGCAAGGAATGCCGTGCCGTTGGCGAAGCGCGTCCCAACACTCGAGGGTCGAGTCGTCGGTCTACTCAACAACTCGAAGTCCGGCACCCGAGCGTTCCTGGATCGCGTCGAGGAGCTGCTCCGAAGCGCGCACGGCGTGTCCAGGATCATTCGCTACGACAAGAAGGCTGCAGCGCTGCCCGTGTCCGACGAGATGCTCGAGGCGGCGGCGCGTGAGTGCCACGTGATGATCAACGGGATAGCCGACTGAGGATCCTGCACGTCGTGGAGTGTCCACGACAGCATCGAGTTCGAGAAGCGCGGCATTCCGACCGCGACGATCGTCACTGAAGAATTCCGATCGCTGTACGGTATCGTCACGACGAGCCTCGGCCAGCCGAGCCTGCCGGCCGTGTACGTGCCGCATCCGATCGTCAGCGTCCAGCACTCGGAGATGCGTAGGCGGGCCGAACCCGTGACCGTGGCGCTCGTTGAGATCGCCACCGAGACGGGTGCGTACGCGAACGAGGCCGCCGGACTGCATACCGCCGCTGGTTTGAGCCGGGGTGCCGCAGCGCCCGCGGTCATCGAGCGCATCACGGTTGCGGACGACCCGGAAGCGATCTTCGAGCGGTTCGCCAGCGAAGGCTGGACCGACGGGCTGCCGATCGTGCCACCGACCGAGGAGCGAGTCGCGCAGATGCTGACCTTCAGCGATCTCGACCCGTCCTGTTCGCTGGGTCCGATGCCCCCGCGCTGGGGAGAGGCAACGATCGCCAAGCTGGCGGTCAACGCGGTGATGGCCGGGTGCAAGCCGGAGTACTTCGCTGTCATCGTGACGGCGGTGAAGGCCATCCTCGCCAAGCAGTTCAACCTGTACGGTATCCAGGGCACGACGAACCCGGCCAGTCCGGTGCTCATCGTCAACGGACCGATTGCTCGCGAGATCGGGGTCAACGCGCGCGGGAACTTGTTCGGTCCGGGCTTCCGGGCCAACGCGACGATCGGCCGCGCGATTCGGCTGATCATGACGACGATCGGCGGCGGCGTGCCGCAGCAGGCCGACAAGTCGACGCTCGGCAACCCGGCCAAGTACACGTGCTGCTTCGCCGAGAACGAGGCGAACAGCCCCTGGGCGCCGCTTCACGTCGAGCGGGGCTTCGAGGCAGAGACGAGCACCGTCACGGCCTTCGGCGGGGCAGCGCCCGCGAACATCATCGACAAGAGCAAGAACGCCAGCGAGATGCTCGAGACGATCGCGAGGGCGATCGCCGTCCCCGGCTCCAACAACATGTTCATGAGCCAGGAAGCGCTCCTCGTACTCGGCCCCGAGCATGCCTCAATCGCGGCGCGCCAGGGTTTCGACAAGAAGCGGGTGCGTCAGACGCTGTTCGAGCACGCCCGCATCCCGTTCGAGCAGATCGGTCAGAGCAACGCGGACGTCTTGGGCGTGTGGCGCGGCAACTGTATCGAGGACGTGGACGGGCGGCGGACGTTGCGGATCGTCGAGAAGCCGGAGGACATCATCATCGTCGTGGCCGGTGGCGCGGGGAATCACTCGGCCTCGATCCCCGGATGGTACTCACATGCGGTCACCCTGCCGCTCACCCGCGCCGACGGCACGCCGATCCGCTCCGTCTCGGAGCTGAAGAAGAAATAGGTTGAGAAGGGAGCGAAAGGGACGACGCCGCCGAGGAGCCATCAGCCGCTGCGGTCAGGCGCCCCACACCCAGTCACGGATCTCCGGCATATCCTCTAGATGCTCGCGACTGTACGCGTGTTGCTGGGCGAGCGCGGCCCGGCACCGCGCGATCAGCTCGGGCGCTCGCGACGACATCCGGTCGACGCGCTGGAGGGCCTCGATACAGAGGTGGTAGCGGCTCATGCCGTTCAGCGCCACCATGTCGAACGGCGTCGTCGTGGTGCCCTCGTCGTTGAAGCCCCGGACGTGAAACCGCTCGGCGTGAGGCCGGCCGTGGATGATCGCATGGATGGCCCGCTGATAGCCGTGGAACGCGAAGACGACGTCGACGCTCCGCGTGAACACGTCGACGAAGGACGCTCCGTCCATCCCGTGGGGGTGAACGTCCGGCGGGAAGAGGGCCATGAGGTCCACGACGTTGACGACGCGGACCTTGAGCTCCGGCGCGTGCCGGCGCAGCCACCACGCCGCCGCCACGACCTCCATGGTGGGAATGTCACCGGCGGCGGCCAGGACCACGTCCGGCTCGCCGCCGCGGTCGTTGCTCGCCCAGGGCCAGACGGACGCGCCGCGCGCACAATGCTCGATCGCCTGATCGACGTCGAGCCACTGCAGTTGTGGCTGCTTGTCGATGACGATGAGGTTCACGTAGCTCCGGCTGCGGAAGCAGTGATCGGCCACGGCCAACAGGCAGTTCGCGTCCGGCGGCAGGTAGATCCGGGCCACGGTCCCCTTCTTGGAGAGCACGACGTCGATCAGGCCCGGGCCCTGGTGGCTGAAGCCGTTGTGATCGTTCCGCCAGCATGTGGACGTGAGGAGAACGTTCAGTGAGGGAATCGGCCTCCGCCAGGGCAGCCGGATGCTTTCCTCGAGCCACTTCGCATGCTGCACGACCATGGAGGCCGACACCATGGCGAACGCCTCGTAGGTCGCGAAGAGCCCGTGGCGACCGGTGAGGGTGTACCCCTCGAGCCAGCCCTGACAGTTGTGCTCGCTGAGCACCTCCATGACTCGCCCGTGTGGGGACAGGTGATCATCGCTCGCGAGCGTCGGCTCGACGAAGCACCGGTTCTCGGCCTCGAACACGTCGCCCAGCCGATTGGAGTTCGTCTCGTCCGGGCAGAAGAGTCTGAAGTTCGCCGGCCGGACGTTCCGCCTGAAGATGTCCCGCATCAGCTTGCCGAGCTGGCGCGTCGACTCGTGGCGTTCGGTCGCCGGCTCTTTGACCGTGAGCGCGTAGTCACGGAAGTCGGGGAGGTCGAGCGGGGCGGGCGCTCGACCTCCGTTGGCGTGCGGGTTGGCCCCCATGCGTCGATCACCGACCGGGGCCAGCGCCGCTACCGCCGGAATGAGCCGACCCGCGGCGTCGAACAGCTCCTCCGGCCGATAGCTTCGCATCCACGCCTCGAGCATCCGGAGGTGATCGGGGTTGTCCTTGACCTGGCTTAACGGCACCTGATGCGCCCGGAACGTGCCCTCGATCGGCACGCCATCGACGACCTTTGGGCCGGTCCAGCCCTTTGGCGTCCGCAGCACGATGACGGGCCAGCGCGGGCGCGCCCGCGCGCCCCGTTCCCGCGCGGCCGCCTGGATCGCCCGGATCTTGGCATAGCTCGCGTCGAGCGTCGCGGCCAGCTGACGATGCACGCGCTTCGGCTCGTCGCCCTCGACGAAGACGACCTCGTAGCCGTGGCCGGTGAGCACGTCGCGCACCTCGTCGTCGGTGGAGCGGCCGAGGACGGTCGGGCCGGAGATCTTGTACCCGTTCAGGTGGAGGATCGGCAGCACGGCGCCGTCCCGCGCCGGGTCGAGGTAGCTGATCCCGTTCCAGCTGCCGGCCAGCGGCCCGGTCTCCGCTTCACCGTCGCCCACCACGGCAGCGACGATGAGCCCGGGATTGTCGAAGGCCGCGCCGAAGGCGTGGACGAGCACGTAGCCGAGCTCGCCGCCTTCGTGGATCGACCCCGGGGTGGTCACACTCACGTGGCTCGGAATGCCACCCGGCGTCGAGAACTGGCGAAATAGCCGGCGCATCCCCGCCACGTCCTGCGATACCTCCGGATAGATCTCGGAGTACGTGCCTTCCAGGTAGGCATGGGCCACGACGGCCGGTCCGCCATGGCCGGGGCCGGACAGATAGATCATGTCGGCATCGTGCTTCTTGATGAGCCGGTTCAGATGGACGTAGAGGAGGGTCTGCCCCGGCGACGTTCCCCAGTGCCCCAGGAGCCGCGGCTTGATGTGCTCGGGTTTGAGCGGCTCACGCAGGAGGGGATTGTCGAGCAGGTAGATCTGGCCGATGGTGAGGTAGTTCGCGGCCCGCCAGTACGCGTCCAGGAGGTCGAGGTCCGGCTCGGCAGCGTCCACGAGTTCATCTTCCGCCCCGGGGTGGACGTAGGTCAATCGCATGGAACCTCTCTCGTCCTGGGCTACTCTTGGGACGAAATGGTAAGGATGAGCGGGTGCGTCTGGATGCTGGTGCGCGGATGAACGTGCTGGCGCTGAACTGCGGGTCGTCGTCGGTGAAGTTCCGCCTCCTGGCCGTCGAGCCGGGCGCGCCGCCGGCCGCCGGCCGCGCGCTGGCCGAGCGAACCGACGCCGTGCGTGACGGCGACCATGCCTCCGCGGTCCGGCGCGCAATCGAGCTGGCCCGGAACAGGGCGTCCATCGACGCCGTCGGCCACCGCGTCGTGCACGGCGGCGCGCGATTCACCATGCCGGCGCTCATCGACGACGCCGTCGTCGACGCGATCGAGGCGCTGGAGGCGCTGGCCCCGCTCCACAACCGCCCAAGCCTGGCCGGCATCCGCGTGTGTCGGGACGCGCTCGGCGGCGAGGTCCCGATGGTGGCCGTGTTCGACACCGCGTTCCACGCGGCGCTGCCGGAGCGCGCGGTGCGCTACGCGATCCCCTGGGAGCTGGCCGCGCGCCACGGGATCCGGCGTTTCGGCTTCCACGGTATCTCTTACGCCTGGGCGACCGCGCGCGTCGCCACGTTGCTGGGGCGTGCCCCAGACGACCTGCGGCTGGTCGCGCTGCACCTCGGCAGCGGCTGCTCGGCGGCCGCGATCCGCGGCGGCGCCTCTGTGGACACGTCGATGGGCCTCACGCCGCTCGAGGGGCTCGTGATGGGTACGCGGTCGGGAGACGTCGACCCGGCGATCCTCGGCGTGCTGGCGCGCGGCGAGCACGTGCCGGTCGACGAAGTCGAGCGCTGGCTCAACGAGCGCTCCGGCTTGCTGGGGCTGGCCGGCGACAACGCCGACATGCGGGACCTCGTCGCCCGCGAGGCCATAGATCCACGCGCCCGTCTGGCCGTCGACGTCTTCTGTCACCGCGCGCGGAAGTACCTCGGCGCCTACCTCGCCGTCCTGGAGGGCGCCGACGCCGTCGTCTTCACCGGGGGCGTCGGCGAGCACCAGCCCGAGATCCGGCAGCGCATTGCCGACGGCTTCGCGTGGTGCGGCCTCACGCTCGCCCCCCACAAGAACACCGCCAACAACGGGACCGACGGCGTGATCAGCGCCGACGGCTCGGCCATTCGCGCGCTCGTCGTCGTCGCCGACGAGGAGCGGATGATCGCCGCCGAGACCGTGGCCTGTGTCGTGCGGGCGGGGCCTGCCGGGACCGCCCCCTGACGGCCGACACCCTTCACGAGTCGCCCGCCGGACGCGCCCAGCCGCCAACGTCGGCGGTCAATCGCGATGCTCACCTCGAGGCTTAGCCCCCACGGCACCTGCGCTCGCGAGGCGTGCTCGGCGAGCTCTCGCGCTACGTCAGCGCGCCGAGTCGGCGACGAAGGCACCGACGATCGCGCCGTACGCCATGTGCGCGAGAATCGTGAGCACCGGCGTTGCGCGGCCGTAGTTGAGCAGCATGAAGCCCGGCGCCTCCAGCAGCGGCGACGAGTCGGCGGCGCTGCTCGGCGTCCCCATCCGCGGATGCACGGCCGGCAGCAGCACGTTGACCAGCGTCGTCCCAGAAAAGAGCGCGTGGGCAAGACCGAAGGCCAGGCCGAGGGCCCATCCGGCGCGGCCGAGCACGACGAACGCCGCGTAGTACACGAGCGCGAAGGCGAGCCCGGCCAGGAAATGCAGCGCGTAGCCGTACACCCTGGCGCGCGCGCGGTCGTCGGTGCACGCGGTCCCGAGCAGGAACGGGACGTCCATGCGCGTGAGACGGAGCTGGCTGCCGGCCGACAGCGCCGTCGTGAGCACGAGCGTCCCCAAGAAGCCGCCGGCCAGCGCGCCCCACACGCTCATCCCGCCGCTCCGTGCATCGCGATCGCGGCGCTGATGAGCGCCAGGTGAACGAGACCCTGCGGGAAGTTGCCGAGGAATGCGCCGGTCGTCGGCTCGACCTCTTCGGCGTAGAGCCCCACGTCATTGGCGAGCGCGACCAGGTCGCTCATCAAGCGCTCCGCGTCCGGCCGCCGGCCCAAGATCGCCAGCGCTTCCACCAGCCAGAACGAGCAGCACGCGAACGCGCCTTCGCCGCCCGCGAGCCCGTCGTCGCCAGTGTAACGCCGGAGCAGCGGGCCCGCGGCCAGCTCGCGCCGAACGGCGTCGACGGTCGCGCGCAGCCGCGGCGAATCGGGCGGGTCGTAACGCATGATGGCGAGCAGGAGCAGGCTCGCGTCGAGGTGCTCGCCGCCGGCGTACCACACGTAGCTGCCCCTGGCGTCGGACCAGCAGCGCTCATCGACGAAGCGGCGGATCGCGGCTGCCTCGCTCGCCCACCGGGCCGCGTGGCCAGGGGGAACCCGGCCCGCCCGCGCCAGGCGCACCGCGCGATCGAGCGCCACCCAGCACATGGCCTTCGAGTGCGTGTGATGCTGCGGCTCGGACCGGACCTCCCAGATACCGGAGTCCGGCTCGCGCCAGTGCACGCAGACGAAGTCGGCGATCCTCGCAATGTCGCGTCCGGTATCCCGTCCAAGAGGATGCCCCTTCTGGACGTACTGATAGACCGCGTCCACGAGCTCGCCGTAGGTGTCGAGCTGCAGCTGGTCGGCGGCGCCGTTGCCGACACGGACCGGGCGAGACTCGCGGTACCCGGCGAGCGGGAGCGTGCGCTCGGGCGCGTGGGTGCCCCCGTCGAGGCGATAGAAGACGTTCAGGCGCGGCAGCGTCCGTTGCGTCGCATGCATGAACCACCAGAAGAACGCCTTCGCCTCAGCCTGGCAGCCGAGCTGCAGCAGGGACTCGAGCATGAACGAGGCATCGCGGATCCAGGAGAAGCGATAGTCCCAGTTGCGCTCGCCGCCGATCAGCTCGGGGAGCGAGGTGGTCGGCGCCGCCGCGATGGCGCCCGAGGGCGCGAAGATGAGGAGCTTCAGCGTGAGCGCGCTGCGCACGACGGCGTCACGCCAGGGCCCCGTGTAAGACAGCCGCGTCGACCAACTGCGCCAGAACTCGGCCGTCGCGTCGATCCGCTGCTCGACGTCGGCGCGCGCGGGAAAGACCAGCGGCTCGCCGTGCGCGGCGCTCACCGCCAGCGTGGCGCGCGTGCCCGCCCGCGCCTCGAACCCGCCGGCGATCCCCGCGCCGTCACAGTCCACGCGGCCGGCCTCCCAGGTGCAGGCGGCGATGGCGGTACCGCCGCTCGAGGCAACGGGAAACGGAGTTCGTGGCTCGATGCGCGTCGGCGCGAGGCCGTACCCGAACCGTGGCTCGATGCGCCAGCGGATGGCAACGCGCCCGTCGAGCCCTTCCACGCGGCGCGCGAGCTCGCGGAATGGCGCGAGGCCCCGGCCGGGGAGCGTCATCGCGTCGGTGACCCGGACGCGGCCCGTGGCCGTCGTGAAGGTCGTCTCCAGCACGTTCGTGTCCGGCAGGTAGCGCCGGCGCGCCTCGACGGCGCCCTCAGGATGCAGGACGAAGCGGCCGCCGCGGTCGGCGTCGAGCACGGCCCCGAAGATACTCGGCGAGTCGAGATTCGGGAGACACCACCAGTCGACCGACCCATCCCGCGAGACGAGCGCGGCCGTCCGGCCGTCCCCGATCAGCGCATAGTCGCGAAGCGGCGGGTAGCGATCTTCCATGGTCCGATGTCGCATCCTGGACGCAGTCGCGGTCGTTCGGCTCCTGGTCGCGGCGGCTCATCCCGCGCTCTGTCGGCACGACGCTCGGGCCGTGCCTTGAATCCCCGCCTCCGCCTGCGCGTCCAGGTTCACCTTCGCGTCGCTCCTGGGATTTTCGCCGGATCAGAGCCTACAGATCAACCCTTGCCGCCGGGTCCATCCTTCTGATCGCTATGACGTAGCTATGAAACATGTCGTGAACGACGCAGCGCTGTGAGACATGGACTAGACAGGAGGGGTCACCGCCGATCATTCCAACTATCCCATTCGCACTCTCACGCGGTTGAGGCGCAGGATGTTACGGGCTCTCATCGCGGACTTCCCAAGCTGGACGTCGCCGGTTCGAATCGGCCGCTCCAAAACTCAGGGGGGGTTACGCACGGAGCTCCGTAACCCCCTTCGATTTTCTCCCTCACTTGAACGCGGGCATCACCTCGTGCGTGAGGAGCCGCAGGCTCCGGGTCTCGAGCTCCAGGGGAATGCGCCCGCCGGGATTGAGCTCGGCGACGATCCCGTCCAGGCCCAGCTCTTCCCGGAGCCGGGTCAGACGGTCGATCACGCCCGCCGCGGTGCCGAACGCCACCTTCTTCGCGAGGACGTCCTCGTAGGAAAGGTTCGCCATGCGCTCGGCCAGCGCGCGGCGACGGTCGGCGGGTCCAGCGCCGGCGCGGCCGATCACCGCTCGCGCCAGCTCGGTCTGGCGGCCGAAGAAGTGCATGAGGCTCTCGCGAGGCTCCTCGACGGCGCCCCGCTCGGTCGTCGAGACGTAGACCGGGATGCGCAGATAGACGCTGGGATCGCCGGGATGACCCGCCTCGCGCCACGCCCGCCGGTAGAGCGTCAGGTGCGCCTGCAGATCGGAGATCTCGGCGGCGCGCAGTCCGACGAAGACGGACAATCCCATCGTGCCGACCGCCGGGAACGTCTCTTCCGTGTTGGCGGCCATCCGGATGGGCGGATGCGGCACCTGATACGGCCGCGGCGCGACCGTCGCGCCCTGGAATCGATAGAACTCGCCGTCGTAGCTGAACGGCTCGCCCTTCCAGGCCTGCCGGATGATCTCGAGCGCCTCGCGAAAGCGCGCTTGACTCTCGCCGTAGGCGATGCCGTAGATGTCGTACGAGCGCGCGACGCCGCTGCGGCCGATCCCGAACTCCAGGCGGCCCTCGCTGATGTGATCGAGCGTCGCGACCTCTTCGGCAATGCGCAGGGGATGATTCAGGGGAAGCACCGTCACGGCCGTCCCCACCCGAAGGCGCCGGGTCCGGGTCGCGATCGAGCTGGCGACCTGGAGTGACGCCGAGATCACCGAACGCGCCGGGGCGAAGTGGATCTCACCGAGCCAGACGCAGTCCAGGCCCCAGGCCTCGGCGTGCTGGGCCAGCTCGAACGCGTCCCGGAACGCCGAGACCTGGTTCGCCCCGTACCGCATCTCCTCGACGAAGATCCCGAAGTGCATGACGTCCGCCTCCTCGACTGCCCGTCGATACTCGCCCGGCGCGGTCGGTGCCGTCAAGGCCAGGGCGGCGCGCCGCCGAACTGCGGTGCGGCGTCACGTCCGGGCTTGACACCGGGAGGGTGCACTGTGAAGAATGCCCGGACCGGCGCGACGCCCGGGCGCGCGGCACCCCGCAAAGGAGAGACCATGCATACGCGGATCCTGGTAGCCCTGGTGCTGAGCGGTTGTCTCGCCGCCGGCGTCGCCCCCGCCGTGAGCGCCGCCGACAAGGACACGCTCGTCATCGCGCTCGACACGCTGGGCGGCCAGATCATGGACCCGATCATGGACACGCGGGCTCCGCACGCGCACTACCACGCGCCGATCTGGGACTCGCTGGTGGGATTCGACCTCGAGAAGGGCGGGATCGGTCCCGGGGCCGCCGAGCGCTGGGAACTCGCGGCGGACGGCCGGAGCTGGACCTTCTACCTGCGCAAGGGCCAGCGCTTTCACAACGGCGACCCGGTCACCGCGCACGACGTGAAGTTCAGTCTCGAGCGCGTCATGTCGCCCGAGTCCATTTCCTCGGGCGCCGCCGCGCTCCGGCGGGCGGTCGATCGGATCGAGGTCGTCGACGACCTCACCGTCCGGGTCTACACCAAGGGCGTCATCCCGCAGTTCGCGGCGAGCCTCTCCCGAGCGGTCTTCATGGAAGGCTCGGTCATGCCGAAGAAGTACATCGAGACGGTGGGCGCCAAGGGGTTCCGTGACAAGCCGATCGGCAGCGGTCCCTGGAAGTTCGTCCGGAGCATCCCCGGAGACCGCGTCGAGTACGAAGCCGTCACCTACCCGCACTGGCGCGGCACGCCACAGTTCAAGCGGCTGACGCTCCTGCTCGTGCCTGAGCAGAGCACCCGCCTGGCCATGGTCCGGACCGGCGAGGCGGCGATCGTGAGCATCGGTCCCGAGGCGGTCAAGGAGGCGCGGGCCGGCGGCATGAAGATCGTCAGCGTGCCGGGCACGATGCAGGCCGTCTATCAGTTCTGGGGCCTGTACCGGCCGGAAGCCAAGGCGTCCCCGCTCAACGACGTCCGCGTGCGCGAAGCGCTCTCCCTCGCGATCGACCGGCAGCAGATCATCGACCACGTGATGGGCAAGGAGGCGCAGTGGCCGATGCCGTTCGCGTCGTTCAAGTATTCGAGCGACATGACCGTCCCCCGTTGGGAGGACTGGTCCCGGACTGCGCTGCGCTACGATCCCGCTCGGGCCAAGCAACTCCTGGCCGAGGCGGGACACGCCGGCGGCTTCCGGTTGACGTTCTGGAACACGGCGCTCCCCGGCACGCCCTTCATGGTCCCGATCGGCGAGGCGGTCGCCGGCTTCTGGGAGAAGATCGGGGTCAAGGTGGAGATGAAGACCGTGGAGTGGGGTGCGTTCGATCCCATGGGGCGGGGCGAGCAGAAGGGGCTGGTCGGGACGGCCTCGATGTACCGCACCGCCGGACGGCCGGAGCCGATTCCGCGCTACGCCACGACGTTCGTCTCCAAGGGCGTCCAGCACCTCTTCGGCGATCCCCAGAACTGCCCGGTCCTTTGCCAGGAGGGGGACAAGGCGTACGAGGCGGTGGTCGCCGAGAGGGACGACGCGAAGCGCACGGCGGCCACCAACCGGATGATCGAGCTGGTGGCCAAGAGCTGGATCGCCGTGCCGATCATCGAGGGGTTGGGCACCTGGGCCGTGAACCCTAAGGGCGTCGGGTACTTCAAACCGATCCCGGGCCGGCATGAATTCGGAGACGTGACCGAGCGGATGCCGCGCCCGGAACAGCGCCCCTGGCCCTGAGATCGGGCGAGCGCGACCAGTGCAGCGGTTCATCCTGCGGCGGTTCCTCCAGAGCGTGTTGCTCCTCTTCGTCCTCGCCCTGGTCATCTTCGCCCTGGCGCGCGTCAGCGGGAACCCCGCGGATCTCCTCCTGCGCGAAGACGCCTCCCAGGAGGACCGCGCGCATCTCATGCGCGCCCTCGGACTCGACCGGCCCGTGCATGAGCAGCTCTACCTCTTTCTCGCCGGGGCGCTGCGTGGCGACCTCGGAGATTCCATCCGCTATCGCAAGCCGGCTACCGAAGTCTTCTTCGAGCGTCTTCCCAACACGCTCCGGCTCTTGCCGCTCGCCATGGTCGGGGCGCTCGTCATCGCGATCCCCCTCGGCGTGCTGGCGGCGGTCTACCGTGGGACGATGATCGATCGCGTCTCGGGCGCCGTCGCCGTCCTGGGTATCGCCACGCCGCAGTTCTGGCTCGGCATCGTGCTCATCTATGTCTTCAGCATCAAGCTCGGAGTGCTTCCCTCGTCGCGGATGGGCGGGCCGAGCCACTACGTGCTGCCGGCCATCACCCTCGGCGTGTTCCTGGTGGCCGGCATGATGCGGCTCGTCCGCTCGAGCCTCCTCGAGGTGATGGGGAGCGAGTTCGTCAAGCTCGCCCGACTCAAGGGTCTCTCGCAGACGGTCGTGATCTGGAAGCACTGCCTGCGGAACGCGTTGATCCCCGTCACCACGCTGTTCGGCGTTTATTTTGCGCTGCTCATCACCGGCGCGATCGTGACGGAGACCGTGTTCGCGTGGCCGGGCGTCGGACGGCTCACGTACGAGGCGGTCATCTTCCGGGACTACCCGCTGCTCCAGGCCGTTATCTTATTGAAGGGGATCATCGTGCTCGGCGTCAACCTCGGCGTGGACATTCTCTACGCCTACCTGGACCCCAGGGTCCGATACGCATAGATGGCGCGGGTCGAGGAACGCATCGACGTCGGCTTCGGGCCCTCGCGCGGGGACCTGGCGCGACTACCGTGGGCCTCGTTCTTCATCATCGCCGTCCTGATCCTCGTGGCCGTGCTGGCGCCGCTCATCGCGCCCCACTCGCCCACCGAGCAGTCGCTGCCCGACAAGCTTCGCCCGCCCGCGTGGCAGGAGGGCGGGAGCACGAAGCACCTGCTCGGGACCGACGTCCTCGGCCGGGACGTCCTGAGCCGAATCATCTACGGCGCGCGCGTGAGCCTGATCGTGGCGGCAGCGGCCCTCCTGGCGGGCGGCGGTGTCGGGCTCATGGTCGGCATCGTCTCCGGCTATCTCGGGGGCCGGGTGGACAGCTTCCTCATGCGGGTCGTCGACGCGACGCTGACGTTTCCGACGATCCTCATCGCGCTGCTCCTCGCGGTGAGCCTGGGGCAGGGCCTCCAGACTATCGCCATCGCCATCACCGTGCTCATCTGGGCCCGTTTTGCCCGCGTGGTCCGTGGCGAAGTCCTGGCCGTGAAGACTCGCGACTTCGTCGCGCTGGCCCGGGTCCACGGCTGCTCGCACCTGCGCATCATGGCCATCCACATCGTGCCGAACGTCCTGAACACGTTCATGGTCCTTCTGACCCTGCACATCGGCTTCGTCATCATCGTGGAGGCCTCGCTCTCCTTCCTCGGGGCCGGCATCCCGCCGCCGACACCGTCCTGGGGCCAGATGGTGGCGGACGGCCGCAGCCACATCGCGAGCGCCTGGTGGCTCGCGGTCGTGCCCGGCGCCGCCATCATGCTGGTCGTGCTCGCCTTCAACCTGTTCGGCGACTGGCTCCGCGACTGGCTGGACCCGCGTCTCAGGCAGGTCTGAGGAGTCGCGCGCGCGTTGAATGCCGCGGCGCCGGTCGTGTTGGAGGTGAAAGACCTCCACGCGTACCTCTACACTCGCTGGGGCATCGTGCGGGCGGTGGACGGCGTGAGCTTCGCCCTTCGCGAGGGCGAGACCCTGGGGCTCGTGGGCGAATCGGGTTGCGGCAAGACGATGACCGGGCTCGCCGTGCTTCGTCTGCTGCCGGAGCCGGCCGGCCGCATCGTCCGGGGGCAGGTGCTGCTCCAGGGAGAGGACCTCGTCACGAAGAGTGAGGCCGAGATGCGGCGGGTCCGCGGGCGGCGAATCTCGATGATCCTGCAGGATCCCCAGACCTCGCTGAACCCGGTGTTCACCATCGGCGACCAGCTCGTCGAGGCGCTCAGGATGCTTTATGCCGACGCGGCGCCGGCGCTCTTGCACCGAGCCGAGGAGGCGCTGCGCAGCGTGAAGGTCGCGGCGCCGGAGCAGCGGATGCGCGCCTATCCGCATCAGATGAGCGGCGGCATGAAGCAGCGGGTCGTGGGCGCCATCGCCGTCGCCGGGGAGCCCCGCGTGCTCATCGCCGACGAGCCCACGACCGCTCTGGACGTGACGATCCAGCTCCAGTACCTGACGCTCCTGAAGGAGATCCAGGCGCGGACCCGGCTCGCGATGCTCTTCATCACCCACGACTTCGGGATCGTCGCGCGGATGTGCGACCGGGTCGCGGTGATGTACGCCGGGCGGATCGTGGAGAGCGGGCCGACGCGCGCCCTCTTCCGCGCTCCGCGCCACCCGTACACCGAGGCGCTGATGGCCTCGGTGCCGCGGATGGAGGCGAGCGTGGAGCGGCTGCCGTCCATCGAGGGCCAGCCGCCCCCCCTTCACGACCTGCCGGTCGGCTGCCGCTTCGCGCCGCGCTGCCGCTACGTGGACGACCGCTGCCGCCGCGAATACCCGCCCACGTTGCCCGTCGGGCCCGCTCACGAGGCCGCATGCTGGAGAGTGGAGCCATCGCCGCCGAGCCGCTGATCCGCGTCGAGAATCTCACGAAGCACTTCCCCGTCACTCGCGGCCTGCTCATCGCGCGGACCACGGGCCAGGTGAAGGCGGTCGACGGCGTCAGCTTCACGATTGGACGGCAGGAGACGTTTGGTCTGGTCGGCGAATCCGGCTGCGGTAAGACGACGACCTCGCGACTTCTGCTCCGGCTCGAGCGGCCCACCGCGGGGCGCGTGCTCCTCGACGGCCAGGACGTCCACGCGCTCACGGGCGCGGACCTCAGCAAGTACCACACGCGGGTCCAGGCCGTGTTCCAGGATCCCTGGTCCTCCCTGAACCCGCGGCTCAGGGTCCGGGACACGATCGCCGAGGCGCTCGTCGTGAACCGGCGCGTGGCGAAGGCCGGCAGGCTGGAGCGGGTCGAGGAGGTCCTGCACCAGGTCGGCCTCCCGCTGGCCGCGGCCAGCCGTTACCCGCACGAGTTCAGCGGCGGCCAGCGACAGCGGATCGCGCTCGCGAGCGCGCTCGCCTCGGACCCGGAGCTGATCGTCCTCGACGAGCCGGTCTCGGCCCTCGACGTGTCGATCCGGGCCCAGATCATGAATCTGCTCAAGGACCTCCAGGCCCGGCAGCAGCTCAGCTACCTGCTGGTTGCCCACAACCTGGCCACGGTGCGGTACATCGCCCACCGGACCGCGGTCATGTACCTCGGCCGGATCGTGGAGCACGCCGACACCGAGTCGCTGTACCGGAGCCCGCTCCATCCCTACACGAAGGCGCTCTTCGCGGCGGCGCTGCCCGCCGACCCGGACGCGCCGCGCGACGACATGATTCTCAGCGGCGAGGTGCCGTCGCCGATCGATCCGCCCTCGGGGTGCCACTTCCATCCGCGCTGCCCGTTCGCCATGGAACAGTGCTCGCGGGTAGAGCCCGCGCTCAAGGCGGTCGCGGCCGGGCACGTGGTCTCTTGCCACCTCTACTGATCCAAGGGAGGTCACCAATGGCTCGTCGCATTCTCCACCCGACCGATTTCTCCGGGGCGTCGCGCGCGGCCTTCCGCAAGGCGATCGAAATGGCGAAGTCGAGTCACGCCGAGCTGCTGCTCGTGCACGTCCTCAGCCCGATCGTGCCCGTCGCCGGCGAGGGGTACGTCTCGCCGAAGATGTACGACGAGATCGCGGCGTCGACCCGAGCGTGGGCGCAGAAGCAGCTGGACAGCCTGCTGGCGCAGGCGAAGAAGACGCGGGTCCGCGCGAAGGGGTTTCTCCTCGAGGGCGTGTCCCACGAGCGGATCGTCCGCTTCGCCAAATCCAAGCGCGTCGATCTCGTGGTGATGGGCACGCACGGGCGCACCGGGCTCGCGAAATTGTTCGTCGGCAGCGTGGCGGCACGAGTCGTCGCCGCCGCGCCGTGTCCGGTCCTGACCGTCAGGGGGAAGTAAGCGTCATCGTATCCTTCTCGCGGGAGGCCACATGAGTTTGAAGCTCGCTCTGGCTCTGGTTGCGACCCTGCTCCTGGCGTCCGACGCCCACGCCCAGCCGTCGCAGAGCACCGGGGTTCCCGGCGTCGTCGCGAAAGTGAGGCCGGCGGTGGTGAACATCGCGACGCGCCAGCTGAGCTACGACGCGTTGCTCCGCCCGGTTCCGGCCCAGGGCATCGGATCTGGCGTCATCTTCGACGCGCGCGGCTACGTGTTGACCAACAATCACGTGGTCGAGGGCGCGCAGCAGATCCGGGTCACCCTGCCCGACGGCCGCGCGTTCCCCGGCAAATTGGTCGGCGCGGACCCGCTGACCGATCTGGCGGTGATCAAGATCGACGGCCGCGACCTCCCGGCGGCGCGGCTCGGCGACTCCTCCAAGCTCGAGGTCGGCGAGACGGTCATCGCCATCGGCAACCCGCTCGGGCTCGAAGGGGGCCCGACGGTGACGGTCGGCGTGGTCAGCGCGATCGCGCGGTCGATCGAGGAGCCGGGCGGCGCGGGGCTCTACGATCTCGTCCAGACGGACGCGGCGATCAACCCCGGAAACTCCGGTGGCCCGCTGGTGCGGATGGCCGGCGATGTGATCGGGATCAACACCGCGATCATCCAGCAGGCGCAGGGGATCGGCTTCGCCATCTCGATCAACAGCGCCAAGCCGATCGTCCAGGAGCTGCTCGCTCACGGGCGCGTCGTCCGTCCGTTCATCGGGATCGTGCCCGTCAGTGTGACGCCCCAGATCGCCAGCGCCTACGACCTGCCGGTCGACCACGGCGTTCTGGTAGCCCGGCTCGATCCTCGTGGGCCGGCCGCGCGGGCGGGCATGCGCGCGGGCGACATCGTCGTGGCGGTCGCCGGGCATCCGGTGAAGAGTCTCGGTGAGCTGCGGGTCGCGATCGGACAGCACAAGATCGGGGAAACCATCGACCTGGCGGTCCGTCGTGAGAAGACGTCGGTGACCCTCAAGGTGACGCTGGCCGAGATGCGCTGACGCGCTCAGGTGAGCAGGACCCACACGCCGATCGCGACGAAGCCGAGCCCGGCCATGATCCGCAGATGGTCTAGGGCGATCCACCGGCCGATGTGAGCGCCGACGACCACTGCCAGAGCGCTCGACGCGATGAGAGCGGCCGCGGCCGCGAGGAACACCCCGAGCTTGCCGGTCTCAGGGTTGGCCGCGAAGAGCAGCGTGGCGATCTGGGTCTTGTCTCCGAGCTCGGCGACGAGCACACTCAGGAAGACGGCCAGGTAGAATTTCATGCGCCCAGAATACCAAGGCAAGGCCGAGTACCTTCCGATCGCACGGTAGAGCGCGCCGGCCTCCGCCGTGAGAGAGTAGCGCGGGGGAGGGGCCATGCCATACACACCGCACGTCGAACAGCACTTCACCGGCGGCCTCGTCGTGAGGGACACCGTCATCGGCATGTCGGACGGATTGACCGTTCCATTCGCGCTGGCCGCGGGGCTCACCGGCGCCGTCGACTCGACAACGCTCGTCGTCACGGCCGGCCTGGCCGAGATCGCCGCCGGCTCGATCGCGATGGGGCTGGGCGGTTACCTCGCGGGGAAGAGCGACGTCGAGCACTACGCGAGCGAGCGCGCGCGCGAGCAGCTCGAGATCGAGCAGAAGCCCGAGGTCGAGGCGATGGAGGTCATGGAGCTTCTCCAGTTTTACGGCCTCACCCCCGAACAGAGCGCTCCCGTCGTCGAGGCGCTGCGCAAGCGCCCGGAGGCGTGGCGCGACTTCATGCTCCGGTTCGAGCTGGGACTCGAGAAACCAGACCCCCGGCGCGCACTGAGGAGCGGTGTGGTCATTGCCGCCGCCTACGTCGCGGGCGGGCTCATCCCGCTCGGCCCCTACATGGTGCTCCCGAGCACGGCAGCTGCTCTCCCGTGGTCGATCGCCCTCACCGGCACGGCGCTGGCCGTCTTCGGCTGGATCAAAGGGCGCTTCACGGGCGCCTGGCCGCCGCGGAGCGCGCTGCAGACCGTGCTGATCGGCGGCCTCGCCGCCGCCGCTGCCTTTCTAATCGCGCGCGCTATCTCGTAGGCGCCGGCGCTCACAGTCCGCGGAGCGGCCTACACCGCGATGTCCGCCGACGTGATCCGCTTGACGCCCGCGCCCAGCATGTCCGCCCACGCCTTGGCGAGCGAGCCGCTGGCGTCGATGCCGCGGCAGGCGTCCTCGATCACCAGCGCGGCGAAGCCCGCCTTGCGCGCGTCCATGGCCGACCACGCGACGCAGAAGTCGGTCGCCAGACCGACGAGGAACACCTGGGTGAGCCCGCGATCGCGCAAATAGCCCGTGAGCCCCGTCGGCGTCTTGCCGTCGGCCTCGTAGAACGCCGAGTAGGAGTCCATGTGCTTGCGATAGCCTTTGCGGATGATCAGCTCGGCGTGCGGGATCCGGAGGTCCTTGTGGAGGTCGGCGCCGGGCGTGCCCTGCACGCAGTGATCCGGCCAGAGGACCTGCGTCCCGTAGGGGAGCTGGGTCGTCTCGAAGGGCTTCTTGCCGGCGTGCGACGACGCGAATGAGATGTGGCCGGGGGTGTGCCAGTCCTGCGTGAACACGACGTGCTCGAACGCGGTGGCGAGGCGGTTGATGAGGGGGATGATCTGGTCGCCCTCCTTCACCGCCAGTGAGCCACCGGGCGTGAAGCAGTTCTGCACGTCGATGACGAGGAGGACGTCTTGCGCTGTCGGCTTCATCTTCATGCTCCCGGTCTGCGCCCCGGCCACCCGCGCGGCGCCGGCGATCCCGGCGACCACGAGGCTACGGCCAGCGCCCTTGAGGAACTCGCGCCGATCGACTGTCATCATGCCATTCCTCCCTTGAAGTCGCACTCGGTCAGTGAGCCCGAGGATGCGGCAGGAGGCGCTCGACGAGCGCCCGCATCTCGTCGCTGTTCCATTCGCGCGCGCCCATCGCCATGCCGGCCACCTCGCCGCCCGGCCGGACGAGGAAGGTCGCCGGGAGGGCCGTGACCCTCCAGCGGTCGGACGTCTTCGAATCGGGGTCGAGGAGGATCGGAAACGTGAGCTTCAAGTTGCGCACGTAGGGCTCGAGGAGCGCTTTCGGCGCGCCGCGATCCACGCAGACGCCGACCACGATCAGCCCGCGGTCGCGGTAGCGCCGCCACAGCGCCTCGAGCGAGGGCATCTCGACGGTGCAGGGCTGGCACCAGGTCGCCCAGAAGTTCAGGACGACGAGCTTGTCCCGATGGTCCGTCAGCGAAGCCCGACCGCCGTCGAGGGTGAGCAGCGTGAAGCCGGGGGCCGGCTGCCCCTCCTTCAGCTCGACGACCCCGGCCTTCTCGAACGGGTCGAGGACCTGCGTGGCTGCACCGTGGTGGCCGCCGTCCTGGCCCGGCCGGCGCACCGGCAGGACCCAGACGACGCCGCCCAGGATGACGACGGCGAGGCCGGCCCGGATCAGCGACTGTCGCCGGCTCGCCCCGAAGATCGCGTCAGACGCCCAGCTTTTCACGCGTCACCGGGCTCTCCCTGAGCTCTCGTGACGAGGCCTCGAAGACGATCGCGCCCTTTTCCATGATGTAGCCCCGGTCGCAGACGGAGAGCGCGACCCGCGCGTTCTGCTCGACCAGCAGCACGGTCACCCCGAGCCGCTTCAGCTCGGAGACCATGTCGCGGATGTGGCGAATGAACGCGGGCGCCAGCCCCTGCGTGGGCTCGTCCATCAGGATGAGCCTGGCGCCCGCCATCATCACGCGGGCGATCGCCAGCATCTGCTGCTCGCCGCCCGAGAGCGTCTTGCCGGCCTGGTCGACGCGCTCGCGGAGGCGAGGGAAGTGGTGGAACACTTCGTCGAGGCGCCGGCGCCGGAGCGCCGCCGACCGGTCGACCGCGGCCGAGAGGCCGAGCTCGAGGTTCTCGCGGACGGTGAGCCCCGGAAAAATCCGGCGGTTCTCGGGAACGAGGCCCACCCCGAGGCGGGCAATCTCGTGCGGCGCCCGTCGCGTCAGATCCACGCCGTTGAGCTCAATCGTCCCGCGCCCGGGTTTCAGGAACCCCATCACGGTCTTCATCAGCGTGGTCTTGCCCATCCCGTTGCGGCCGAGGAGCGCGACCGCCTCGCCGGCGCGCACCTCGAGCGAGACGCCGAAGAGGATCGGCGTCGCGCCGTAGCCGGCGTGGACGTCCGTCATCCTGAACACGCTAGTCCTCGGGCGGCCCGAGGTAGGCCTCCACGACCTTCGGATCGCTCCTGATCTCCTCCGGCGCGCCCTCCGCGATCTTCTCGCCGAAGTGGAGGACCGCGATCCGGTCCGAGATCCCCATGACGACGGACATGTCGTGCTCGATCAGGAGCACCGTCAGGCCGCGCGCCGACGCGATCTGCCTGATCAGCGCCGTCGCCTCCTTCGTCTCGCCCGGCGTCATGCCCGCCGTCGGCTCGTCGAGGAGCAGCAGCGTCGGCTCGGTCGCGAGCGCCAGGCAGATCTCGAGGTAGCGCTGCTCACCGTGCGAGAGGTTCTCCGCCATCTCGTCGCGCTTGGCCGCGAGCCCGAGCGCGCGCAAGAGGTCCGCCGCCGCGGCCTCGACGTCGGGCAGGCGCCAGAGGGAGGGCAGCCGTCCCGACTCGCGGACGCGCGACTGGGCGGCAACGCGCACGTTCTCGAAGACCGAGATCTCCGGGAAGATGTTGGTGATCTGGAAGGTCTTGGCGACGCCGAGGCGGTTGATCGTCTCGGGCGCGAGTCCCGCGATTTCCCGGTCGCGGAACCGCACGCGGCCGGTGGTCGGCACGTGGAGCCCCGAGACCACGTTGAAGAGCGTGGACTTGCCCGCGCCGTTCGGCCCGATCACCGAGAAGATCTGGCCGGCCTGCACCACGAGGCTCACGTTCGAGAGCGCCGCGAGGGCCCCGAAGCTCTTGGAGACCCCGTCGACCTCCAGGACTACGCCGTCGCGCGCCATCGCCGCCCGCCGAGGAGCTCGCGGATACCGAGCAGACCCTTGGGCATGAACAGGACGATGAAGACCAGGACCAGGCCGATCACGATGAAGTACCAGTCCACGTACGACGAGACCTTCTCCTGCAGCAGGACGAAGAACGCGCCGCCGACGACGGGGCCGGCGAGCGTCCCGAGCCCGCCGATCATGACCATGATGATGAACTCGCCCGACACCGTCCAGAGCATGAGGTCGGGCGTCGCGAAGGCCGAGCGCCCGGGATAGAGCGCGCCGCCCAGACCGGTGAGGAGCGCCGAGATCATGCACACGGCCATCTTGTAGCGCTGGACGTTGTAGCCGAGAAAGCGCGCGCGATCCTCGTTCTCCCGGATCGCGACGAGCACCTTGCCGAAGTGCGAGGTGACGAGCACGCGGCACGCGAGGTACGCGAGCCCCAGGTAGACGAGGACGAGGTAGTAGTTCCGCATCGGCGTGTCGATCGCGAAGCTCCCGACCAGGCGCGGGGGCGGGACCCCCTGGATCCCGTCCGAGCCGCCGAAGGTCTGCGTGTAGCGGAAGAACGTGTACACGACCTCGGCGAAGATCAGCGTGAGCAACGCGAAGTAGATCCCGCGGCGCGCTGTGGAGAAGTAGCTGACCACCAGCGCGTAGAGGCCGACGACGAGGACGGCGAAGAGGAGGCACGCCCACAGCGAGACGACCCCGCGCTCCAGGAGCACGGCGCTCGCGTAGGCGCCCAGGCCGAAGAACGCGGCGTGGCCGAACGAGACCAGCCCGGTGTAGCCGATGAGCAGGTCGAGGCTCATCGCGATCGCGCCGAAGAGAAGCGCGTCGAAGGCGAGCAGCAGGTAGAACTTGGACATGAAGGGCAGGGCCGGCAGCGCGGCGAGCAGCGCCCACACGCCCACGGCCCGCCAGGAGAGCGCCCTACTCAAGCACGCCCTCCCGCCCGAAGAAGCCGCGGGGCCGGACGATCAGCACGACGATCATGATGGCGAAGATCGCGATCGCGACGCGCTGAGGGTTCATCCAGAGGGTCAGAAGGCTCTGGGCCAGCCCGATGACGAAGGCGGCGACGACCGAGCCGCCCATCGAGCCCATGCCCCCGAGGATCACGACGATGAACGCGAGCAGGATCATCTCCACGCCCATCTGCGGATAGACCGTGAAGACGGGGGCGAGCAGGAGCCCGGCCAGCGCGGCGAGGGCGGCCGAGCCGGCGAACGTCAGGGTGAAGACGCGCGGGACGTTGACGCCGAGCCCGTCGAGCATCTCCGCGTCCTGCACGGCCGCGCGCACGACGACGCCGGCGCGCGTTTTGGTGAAAAAGAGCCAGATCGCCAGCAAGAGGACCGACGAGGCGCCCAGGAGGAAGAGACGGTAGTTCGGATAGGTCATGCCGAGCAGCGGCGTCGAGCCGGTGAACGGGGGCAGGATGCGCCGCATGTCGCCGCCCCAGATCTGCCGCACGCCCTCCCGGAACACGAGCGCCAGCCCGAAGGTCAGGATCAGACCGTACAGCGGCTCACGACGATAGAGCGGCCGCAGCGTCGCGACTTCGGTCACCGCGCCGATCGCGCCGACCGCGAGCGGCGCTACCACCAGCGCCGCCCAGAACGAGTGAGTCACGCCGATCACCGCGATCCCCGCGTAGGCGCCCAGCATGTACAGCTCACCGTGGGCGAAGTTCATGACGCCGAGCAGGCCGAAGATCACGGTGAGGCCCAGCGCCAGCAGCCCCAGCGCGGCTCCGAAGACGAGGCCGTGCAGGAGCTGCGGCAGCAGGATCGCGACGAGATAGTCCAACGAGCGCGCTTACTTCTTCTTGATCTCCCACGTGAACCCCTCGACGGGGTCCTTGCCCACCATCGCCTCGCCGATAGAGTCGCTGCCGGCGATGCGGGCGATCGGAAGGTTCTTGCCGCCCTTCACCTGGTAGAGGTGCATGTCCATGACGACCTGGTGGTCTTCCTTGCGGATGCACTGGCGGCCGATGTGCGTGTTGTCGACGCACATCCCTTCATGCGCCTCGGCGACCTTGTCCGGATCGAACGACTTGGCCTTCTCGACCGCCGCCGCCCAGAAGAGGACGGCGTCATAGGAGCCGGCGGCGATGTTCGCGTCGGTGCCGAACTTCTTCTTGAACCGCGCGTTGTAGGCCTGCATGTTGGGGTCGGGGTTGTACGGCGAGAAGTGGTTCAGCTGCACGAACCCTTCCATCGGCTCGGCGATCGACGGCAAGTCTTGCTGCAGGAGGAAGCAGTCGATGCCCGCCATCTTGTACTTCTTGGTCATGCCGAAGGAATGGAGCTGCGTCATCAGGCGCAGCGAGTCGGTGCCGGCGAACGCCACGAAGAGCACGTCGGGGTTCGACTGGTTGATGGCGCCGAACCAGGGGCTGAAATCCTTGGTGTCGAGCGGCGCGCCGGCGACGCCGACCACCTCGCCACCGAGCTTCTCGAGCGCGGTCTTGAACTGGCGCCCGTCGGACTGCCCCATCGCGTAGTCGGTGTAGAAGATGTAGACCTTCTTGCCCATCTTGTCGACGATGTACTTGGCGAGCCCGGTGGCCTGCATGCGAGAGTCGGGCTGGTTCGAGAAGTAGTACTTGTGGAACTTCGTGGTCCGCATGAACTCGGCGCAGGAGACGGAGTTCCAGTGGATCGTCTTGTGCTTCTTGGTGACGTCCATGACCGCCAGCGTCGCGCCGCTGGACACGGCACCGACCAGCAACTTCACGTCGTCCTGGAGGATGAGTTTCTCGGCCTTGCGGACCGCCGGGGCGGGCTTCGTCTCGTCGTCCTCGGAGACGATCTCGATCTTGTGGCCGAGGACGCCGCCCTTGGCGTTGAGCTCCTCGACCGCCATCTGGACGCCCCACGTCTGGTACTTCCCGTAACCCTCGAAGACGCCGACCTTGGAGCCGAGGTCGCCGATCTTCACGACCTTCGGCTGCGAGACGGCGGGCGCCGAGATCCAGACGAGCGCGGCGACCGCGACGAGGACCGTGAATCCCCACGTGACACGCTTCATGAGTCCCTCCTTGCGTGCGTTGGCGACGCTTCGATCAGGGTCGAGAGGACCTGTGCGATTCGCTGGAGCGGCGGCCGGAGCCGGGCCGGATCCGCCGGCGCCGCCGCGCCGGTCGCGGGCTTCACGTAGGTCTCCGCCTCGTCGAACGCGAGGCGGACGGCGACCGACGTCTTGTTGTCGCGCGTCGCGACGGCGAAGTCCACGAGGTTGTAATAGCGCCAGATCGCCTCGAGGAACTTGCGGCCGGTCGCGGCGCGACTCTCGGCGGTGCCGCCAGCCTCGGCCAGCCGGCGGTCGGCCTCGAGCGCGAGGTCGCGCGCGAGCGCGGCGAAGAAGATCATGAGGCGGCGCTCGACCTCCGGCCCGTCGCTCGCCGCGAGCGCGGCCCGCGTCTCGTTCTCGAGACCGGCCGGCAGGGTGGCGGCGTGAGCGCGCATCTCGGCGCGGAGGGCGCCCGTCTCGAAGAGACGCAGCGCGACGTCGAACTTCCTGGCCTGGACGGAGAACTTCACCTGCTTGAAGTTGATGGTGACGGCGTTGTCCTTCGGCACGTACGCGCCCACGTGGTGGGCCGCCGCCGGGGCGGCGAGGAGTGTAGCGAGCAGGGCGAGCATCACGCGCGTCATCGTCCGATCATTCGCAGCGCGAGGAGTCCGGTGAGCCACCACAGCGCCACGATGGTGGCGGAGCCGAACGGGATCCAGACGAGCCACTCGGCGATCGTCTTTGCTCGCTCCAGGCCGTACGCGGGAATCAGGGCACTCCATACGAGGTAGCCGACAGGATAGCCCGCCCCGCCTGTCGTGAGAAGGGCGATGATCACCCGGCGGGCGACCCCGGCCCGGGCCACCGTGGCCGCGACCATCGTGGTCGCGATGATCACCAATCCCATGCCTTCGGCGTGCATGTGGAAGAGCCTCAGCCCGGCGTCGAACTTCACGAGCGCCTCGTCGAGGATTCGCTCGTCCACGTCGCGGACGCCGACGAGGCCGTGAACCGCGGGCCGGGCCAGCATCGCGTCGCGGGCCCAGCGCGTCAGCTCGACCTTGAAGCGCGCCATCGAGGCGCCGCCGAGCTCCGCGCACACGATCGAGAGCACGGCGACCAGCAGCACCCACCGAGGCGGCACGCGCCAGGGGTGGGGCTCGGCGGCGACGGTCATGCGCGGCGGCGCGCGGTGACGAGCAGCAGGCCGACAAGACCGGCGATGGCCGCGATGCCGAGCGGCGTGAGGATCCAGCGCTCGGCCAGCTCGATCCCGACGTCGCGCCCGACTTCCAGCACGGCGGCGCCGTAGACAACATACCCCAGCGGGAAGAGCCCGCCGAGCGTCAGCAGCAGATAGAGGGTGGCCCGCGCGCGGCGCCACGGCACGGTCGCCGCCGCCAGCGTGCTCGTGAAGAAGAGCACCAGCCCCACGCCCTCGGCGTGGACGTGGAAGAAAGAGAGCCCGGCCTCCGCGGCGAAGATCGCGCGGTCCCGCACCTCGTCGTCGTACTCGGCCGAGCCCGAGAAGCCGTGCGCCCCGGCGTTCGCGGTGACGCGCGCGGCGGCGTAACGCTGGATCTCGGGCTTCAGCCGGGACATCACGGCGCCAGCCGTCTCTCCAAGCGCGAGCATCGAGACGGCGACGAGGACGACGGCGAGGGGCGGGCGCCTCACGGGGCCGGACATTATCATCGCCGCCCGGGGTTTGTCATTATTCGCCGCCTGTGGCAAGGTTGGCGCGCTCATGCGTAGCGGCGACGCGTACGTCGCGAGTCTCCGGGACGGGCGGTCCGTGTACCTCGACGGCGAGCGGATCGACGACGTCACCAAGCACCCGGCGTTCGTCGAGCCGATCCGGCGCATCGCCGAGACCTACGACCGCGCGAAGGCCGCGGCGGGCGAGCCGGCGCTGACCTTCGCCGACCCGGCGACCGGCGCGCGTCACAGCAACATGTGGCTCGTCCCGCGCTCGGCGGAGGACCTCGGCGCCCGGCGGCGAGTCCACCGGTTCTGGGCCGAGCCGTCGTTCGGCCTCATGGGGCGAACGCCCGACCATGTCGCGTGCGTGCTCACGGCCTTCTCCGCCTGGCGACACCTCTTCGACCGCGGCGGTGCGAGCTTCGGCGACAACGTCGTGCGCTTCTACGAGCGCGCGCGCGACGAGGATCTCTATGTGACCTACGCGATCGTGCCGCCGCAAGTGGATCGATCGCAGCCGGCCCATCGCCACCCCGAGCCGTTCCTGCATCCGGGGGTGGTTCGGGAGACCGCCGGCGGCGTCGTCGTGCGCGGGGCCCACGCCATCGCCACGTCGGCGACGATGGCCGACTGGCTCTTCGTCTCCTACATCACGCCGCTGGTCCCGGGCGACGAGGACTACGCGATCTCCCTCGTCATGCCGATGAACGCGGAAGGGCTCCGTCTCTATCCGCGGCGCCCGTACGCGTCGATGTCGACGAGCGTCTTCGACTATCCGCTCTCGTCCCGGTTCGACGAGGTCGACACGACCGTCGTCTTCAACGACGTGTTCGTGCCCTGGGAGCAGGTCTTCATCTACCGGAACGTGGACCTGGTCAATGCCCAGTTCCACGATTCGCCCTCGCACACGACTGCGAACTTCCAGGCCCTCGTGCGGTTCGGGGTCAAGCTCGAGTTCATGGCCGGCCTTGCGCTGCGGCTCGCCGAGGTTCAGACGGCGCAAGGCGACCCGGGAGTCCAGGCGACGCTCGGCGGTGACATCGCGTCGCTCTGCGCGGCGTTCGACGCGCTGGTGAAGGCCGCCGAGCGCTTTCCCCTGATCAGCGGCGGCGTGGCGCGGCCGCACCCGCAGTACATCTACGCTGGCATGGGGCTCCAGCGGAGGCTCATCGTGGACATGCTGCGCACGCTTCGCGAGCTGGCCGGCGGTGCTTTCCAGACCGTGCCGTCCTCGGAGGCCGCGTTCACCAGCGCGGATACCCGCGCCGACACGGAACGCTACTACCAGTCGGCCGCTGCGGGCGCGCGTGAGCGCATCAAGCTCGTGAAACTCATCTGGGATTTCGTCGGCACCGAGTTCGCTGGCCGCCAGCTCCAGTACGAGATGTTCTATTCGGCGTCGCAGCCCGTCGTGAACCGGCGAATGTTCAAGTCCTACGACTGGGACGCCGCCAAAAATCTGGTCGACCGCTGCCTCGGCGAGTACTAGCGTTGCGTCCGAGTCATCGCGACGAGCGTGGCGCGGCAGGCCGACGGGCGCGGCAGGGAGGCGCGGTCGGGCGCGAGAGGACCACGCGGCGCGCGTGCGCTGCTCCGCGGTGGCTGGGCTCCATCCGGGCGCGCGGCGCCCGCCGTCGCGTGTCGGGAACGGGTCCCTTCGCCCCCGACCGCGCCTCCCTGCCGCGCCCGTCGGCCTGCCGCGGGAACGCTGACGTGGGTTCGGCGGACTAGTGCCGACGCTCGGTCTCGTCAACATCGGAGCTTTGGCGACAGGAGTGCTCGCGGCGCCCCGGGCCGAGGCGGAGGCGATTCTCGTCGAGAATGGACGGATCGCCGCCATCGGCGCCGCGTCCCGGACCGGGGCCGGGAGCGCCGACGTCGTCGTCGACTGCCTGGGGACGACGGTCATCCCCGGCCTCATCGACTCGCACTGCCACGTGGTGCTCGGCGACTACACTCCGCGCCAGAAGACCGTGGACTTTCTCGACTCCTACGTGCACGGCGGCATCACGTCCGTGGTCTCGGCGGGCGAGGGCGTGCACGCGCCGGGCCGGCCGCACGATCCGGTGGCCGCCAAGGCGCTGGCCATCGCCGCCGCGAAGTGTTTCGAGCACTTCCACCCGAACGGCATGAAGGTCAACGCGGGCTCGGTGGTGCTCGAGCCCGGGCTCACCGACGAGGACTTCGCCGAGATGGCGAAGCACGGGGTCCGCCACGCCAAGTACGGCTTCGGCGGCTACGCGCAGCCGAGGGACGGCGAGCCGGAGGTGCGCCGCGCCCAGAAGCACGGCCTGTGCGTCATGTCCCACAGCGGCGGCACGTCCATCCCGGGCTCGAGCCCGATCAGCCACGACGTCCTCCTGCACCTGCGGCCCGATGTCTGCGGCCACGTGAACGGCGGCACGACGTCGCTCGACGAGGTAGGGATCGATCAGATCATTCGCGAGACGGAGATGGCGCTGCAGGTCGTCCAGGCCGGGAACCTCCGCTCGGCCCTCTACATCGTGAAGCGGGCTCGCGAGGCCGGCGCGCTGGCGCGTGTGTGCGTCGCCAGCGATACGCCGACCGGCACGGGCGTCATGCCCATGGGTGTCATGAAGAGCGTGTGCGAGCTCGCGTCGCTCGGCGATCTCCCGCCCGAGGTCGTGATCGCCCTCGCGACGGGAAACAACAGGCGCGCGTTCCGTCTCGCGGCGGGCACGGGGACGATCGCGGTGGGCGCGCCGGCCGATCTGGTCGTCTGCGACGCGCCGTCAGCGTCGCTCGCCAGCGATGCGCTGGCGGCGATCGCCCGGGGGGACATTCCCGGGATCTCCGGCGTGATCATCGACGGGCAGGTGCGAGTGGGCCGGAGCCGCAACACACCCCTCGCCAAGCGCCTCGCGACCTTCACGGGCGTCTCGGTCGCGGGCGCCTGGCACTGAGGATCCTGCACGCCTCCTCGCGGTGTCGCGGCTTCGAAGTCGCCGGGCATAGAGCCCGAGTGGTTGCGGGTGAATCGCCTGATCTTGAACACTGAATTGATCACCGGCGCTCCGTCCGGTCGACGCGTCGCAGGAAGCGCGACGATCGCCTGCGCGAAGGGTTCCGTTCCGGAAATCCGCCGGCCTCCCTCCGTCGGTCGACGACGCGCACGGTCTTTTCTCTATAGGATTGGATGAGATGCGAACCACCGGGGCCTTTCGACGGAAGGTGAGCATGGCTTCGCAACCGTCCTTTTAGGTGACTCGTGGTGCAGCCGAAGTACATTTCGTTATTGACAGATTGGGATGGAAGGCATAGGGTCAATGCATTTTCGCCACATCTTGCGCCGTCGTCGAATGGATGGCGAAGGCGTTTGGCGGGAGATCTGCATTTGGGATTGGCGCGGCTGATGTCGGCGGCGAAACTGGTCGAGAGAGAGTGCTGTTGAGCGCATTCGTCTGGGAGCGGTGATGCTGGACGTCGGAGCGGTGCTGTCGGAAACCAGAGAGATTCCTCCGTGCGGCCCGAATCTCGAGCACGATCTGTCGTTCTTCGAGCTCGAGGAGACGGCACGGGGAAAGCCGGAGCAGCGCAGCGGTGACGCCGTCAAGCCCGCCGAAGACCCCAGCTGGTCGAAAGTCGTCGACCTGGCCCAGGCGATACTGCTCCGCAGCAAGGACCTCCGCGTCGCGGTCCACCTGACTCGAGCTCTCACGTGCACCGAGGGCATCCCGGGACTCGCCACCGGTCTCGGCCTGATCCACGGCTTGCTCGAGCGGTACTGGGACGGGATCCATCCTCTGCTCGAGGCCGACCGCGGAGACGATCCCACCGAACGGCTGAACGCGCTGGCGCCGCTCATCGATCCCGATGTGATCATCAAGGACCTGCGCGACACGCACCTCGTGAACTCGCGCGAGCAGGGACAGCTCCGGGCGCGCGATGTGGAGATCGCGCGCGGGCGGCTCGCTCCGCCGCGGACGTCCCCTCCGAGCGCGGCCAAGCCCCTTGGCCAGGTGCACGCCCAGATCGCCGCCGCCTTCTCCAACGACCGATCGGTGCCGTCCGCGCTGCGCGAGGCGCACGATCGTGCGCTGGCGATCCAGACGCTGGTGGCCGACCGCGTCGGCGCGTCGCGCGCGATCGACCTCAAGCCCCTGGTCCAGCCGCTCGACTGTTTGCTCGAGGCCTGTGACACGGCGCTTGGCACCCGAACGGGTGCGGGCGCCGCGGAACAGGGCGCCCAGGGTGAGCCGGCTCCGGCGCTCGGCGGCGAAATCCGCACGCGTGAAGACGCGCTCCGGATGCTCGACCTGGTCTGCAGCTATCTGGAGCGGCACGAGCCCAGCAATCCGGCGCCGCTGTTCATCCGGCGCGCGCAGCGGTTGATCAAGAAGAACTTCGTGGAGATCGTGAAGGATCTCATGCCCGACAGCCTCTCGCAGCTCGAGCGACTGGCCGGCGAGATCGACAAGCCGTAGGAGGGGGACATGCCGAAAGCCAACAGCCAGAAGTTCATTGCGCGGAACCGCGCGCCCCGCGTCCAGATCGAATACGACGTGGAGCTCTACGGCTCGGAGAAGAAGATCCAGCTCCCGTTCATCATGGGAGTGATGGCGAACCTCTCCGGCAATCCGGCGGAACCGTTGCCGGACGTCGCCGAACGGAAGTTCCTCGACATCGACATCGACAACTTCGACTCGCGGCTGAAGGCGATGAAGCCACGGGTCACGCTCCAGGTGCCGAACACGCTGACCGGCGACGGCAACCTGATGGTCGATCTCACCTTCGAGAGCATGGACGACTTCTCGCCCGCGGCGGTCGCCCGCAAGGTGGACGCGCTGAGCAAGCTGCTCGAGGCTCGGCAGCAGCTGGCGAGCCTGGTGACGTATATGGATGGCAAGACAGGCGCGGAGCAGCTGATCCGCCAGCTCCTGACGGATCCGACGCTCCTGAAAGCCGTGGCCTCAGCCCCGAAGCCCGCCGAAGCGGTGGCGGACGCTAAGCCGCAGTCCTAACCCCGGATTGACGAGGACACACTATGGCGACACAGAAGCAGACCGAGGGCCAGGGTGGAGCATTCGAGGCCTCTGAGCTTCAGCAGCTTCTCCACAAGGAGTTCAAGCCGCGGTCCGACGCCGCCAAGGACGCGGTCGAGGTTGCGGTCCGCACGCTGGCGGAGCAGGCGCTTTCGCAGACCACGCTGATCTCGTCGGACGCCGTCGGGACGATCGAGGCGATCATCGCCGCGCTGGACCGCAAGCTCAGCGAACAGATCAACCAGATCATGCACCACAAGGCGTTCCAGGAAGTCGAGAGCGCCTGGCGCGGGCTCAGCTACCTGGTGACGAACACCGAGACCGACGAGATGCTGAAGATCCGCGTCATGGACATCTCCAAGGCGGACCTCGCGCGGACCCTCAAACGCTTCAAGGGGGTCGCCTGGGACCAGAGTCCGATCTTCAAGAAGATCTACGAGGCCGAGTACGGGCAGTTCGGCGGCGAGCCCTTCGGGTGCCTGGTCGGCGACTACTACATGGATCACACACCGCCGGACACGGAGCTGGTCGGCCAGATGGCGCAGGTCGCGGCGGCGGCCCACTGCCCGTTCATCGCCGGGGTGTCGCCCTCCGTCATGCAGATGGAGAGCTGGCAGGAGCTCGCGAACCCGCGGGATCTCACCAAGATCTTCGGCACGCCGGAGTACGCGCCGTGGCGGTCGCTGCGCGAGGCCGAAGACTCGCGCTACGTCGGTCTGGCGATGCCGAGATTCCTCGGCCGGTATCCCTACGGCAAGGCCAACCCGGTGGAGGAGTTCGACTTTCAGGAGGACACCGAGGGCGCCCGGCACGACAAGTTCACGTGGGTGAACTCGGCGTTCGCGATGGGCGTGAACATCACGCGGTCGTACAAGCTCTACGGCTGGTGCTCGCGCATCCGCGGTGTGGAGTCCGGCGGCGCGGTGGAGGGCCTCCCCGTCCACACGTTCCCGACCGACGACGGCGGGGTGGACATGAAGTGCCCGACCGAGATCGCCATCAGCGATCGGCGCGAGGCCGAGCTGGCCAAGAACGGCTTCATGCCGTTGCTCCACCGGAAGAACAGCGACGTCGCCGCGTTCATCGGCGCGCAGTCGCTGCAGAAGCCGTTCGAGTACGTCGACCCGGACGCCACCGCCAACGCCAACCTTTCGGCCCGGCTGCCGTACCTCTTCGCGTGCTGCCGGTTCGCGCACTATCTCAAGTGCATCGTGCGCGACAAGATCGGCTCCTTCAAGGAGCGCGACTCGATGGAGAAGTGGCTCAACAGCTGGATCGTGCAGTACGTCGACGGCGATCCGAAGAACTCCTCGGAGTCGACCAAGGCGCAAAAGCCGCTGGCCGCCGCTGAGGTCAAGGTGGAGGAGGTCGAGGGGAACCCCGGGTACTACCGGGCGACGTTCTGGCTGCGGCCGCACTACCAGCTCGAGGGCCTCACGGTATCGCTCCGGCTGGTCTCGAAGGTGCCCTCGGTGAAGGCCGCGGGCGCGTGAGCGTGTGATCGAACTCTGACCAGGGGAGGGAGGAATCGTCATGGCGGGGAGCATGTGGCTCAAGATCGATGGGTGCGAGGGCGAGGCCAGCGACGACGGCCATCAGAAGGAGATCGACATCTCGTCGTGGGCGTGGGGATTGACCCACGCCGCGTCGTCGTACGGCGGCGGGGCCAGCGGCGGTGAGACGACCGCCCAGGATCTCATCATCACGAAGATGATCGACAAGGCGAGTCCGAATCTCCTCAAGTTCTGCCTCAACGCGAAGCACTTCCCCGAGATTCTCCTGACCATGCGGAAGCGCGGAGAGAGCCCCATCGACTACGTCAAGATCAAGATGAAGGGCGCGATGATCTCGAGCGTGTCGCTCTCCGGGGTCGCGGACTCGGCGGGCAACGAGAGCGTTTCGATCAAGTTCGATGCGGTCGAATACGTGTACAAGCCGCAGGACGCCGAGGGCAAGGCGGGCGGCGATGTGACGACCAAGTGGGATCTCAAGAAGAACAAGGAAGGCTAGACGCCGAGGCGCTCCTCCGGGACGGCGACCCGGAGGCGGCGCTCGCGGCCCTTCAGGCTCGGGTTCGCGGCGAGCCCGCGAACCCGAAGCTGAGGGTCTTCCTCTTCCAGCTCCTGTGCGTGCTCGGGGACTGGGAGCGGGCCCGCGCGCAGCTCAAGGCCCTCGCCGACCTTGACGCGGGCTCGCTCGCCCTCGCGCACGTCTACGGCACGACCATCAGCTGTGAGCTGCTCCGGCGCGAGGTCTTCGCCGGCGCCAAGACGCCGCTGCTCATGGGCGAGCCGCTTCCCTGGGTGGCGCCGCTGGTCCACGCGCTGGCACTCGGCGCGCAGGGGCGGGGTTCCGAGGCCGCCGCGCTCCGGGCCGAAGCGCTGGAGAAGGCTGGTTCGGTGCCCGGGAAGATCGACGGTCACGCCTTCCAGTGGATCGCCGACGGCGACTCGCGACTGGGTCCGGTCTGCGAGGCGATGATCGAGGGCCGCTACTACTGGGTCCCGTTCGAGCGGATCCGCTCGGTCGGGTTCGAGACGCCCACCGACCTGCGTGACCTCGTCTGGACGCCGGTCAAGCTTGGGCTCGTCAACGGGGGTGAGACTGCGGCCCTGATCCCCGTCCGCTATCCGGGCTCGGAGTCGGATCCGGAGGGACTCATCCGGCTCGCGCGTAAGACGGAGTGGGACGAAGTGGCTCCGGACACTTTCCACGGGCGTGGCCAGCGGGTGATCGCCACCGACTCGGACGAATACGCCCTGCTGAGCATCCGCCGAATCGAGCTGGAAGGGGTGGAGGCGTGAGATGGTCGAGGTCGGCGCGCGGGATGCGCTGCAGCCCGCCCTACTCGACCGGCTGACCGACCACGACCCAGCGCGCAAGGTCGAGGGTCGGGAGGAGCGCGTCCTCAGCCGCACTCAGCTCCGCGCGTCCGTGCTGCGGGACCTGTCGTGGCTCTTCAACTCGACGAACCTCTCCGGCGCGGTCGATCTGTCGGCCTATCCGCTCGCCGCTCAATCGACACTGAATTACGGCCTGAGCCCGCTGTCCGGCAATACCGTCGCGGGCCTGGACCTTTCCGCGCTCGAAAACATCCTCAGGGAAGCGATCCTGCGATTCGAGCCGCGGATC
>WNFA01002007.1_pt1 | contig 35090 bp, 39 predicted proteins | sample 5400481 | NCBI WGS metagenome assembly WNFA01 (sample SAMN13153340, study PRJNA577476) | soil metagenome | isolation source: 120 cm saprolite under Douglas fir tree site 2 hole 1 replicate 2 | place: USA:California | collected 2015-04-18 | reverse complement strand
CGGCCACGCTGATGACGGCGCCACGGGACCCGGTCAGGCTCCGGTGACATTCACGGATCAGTGCGATGACGGGTTGTTGCGCGTGACGCTCGATCGACCTCACGACCATTTTCGCCGCGTCCGCGGCCTCGGCTCCGTGTCCCAGCCCGTCGACGACGGCGACGAGCGCGTCATCCGAGGTCGCCATCGCCAGGTAGCGGTCGCCGGACTCGGTTTGGCCTGGCCGGGCCAGCTCGGCGACCGCCCACTCGATCAATCCAGGCCTCACCGCTTCCATCGTCGGACCGTCACCGTCGTGCCCTTGCCAAATTCGGAAATGATCTCGAACTCGTGCATCAGCCGCCGAGTGCCCGGCAGGCCGAGGCCGAGACCTCCACAGGTAGAGTAGCCGTCCTGCATGGCCAGAGTGAGGTCGGGGATTCCCGGTCCGTCGTCGGTGGCCACGACCTCGACTCCTCGTTTGCCGTGGTCCTCGACGAGTCGCAGGATGATCTCGCCGTGCGCCGCGTAGCGGAGGATGTTTCTGGCCAGCTCTGAGATCGCCGTGGCGACGACCGCCAGGTCTGTCGTGGGCAACCCGCACTGCGACGCCAAATCCCGTCCCTTCTGGCGGGCTGAGACGATGTCGGCGTCACAGTCGATGGACACTCGCACTTCATCAGCGATGAGTGCGAACCCCATGGTCGGACCCATTCCCCTTGCGGTTAAGGTAGGCGAGGCCCTCTTCCAGGTCCAGCGAGGTTGCGATCCCCTCCAGCGTGAGCCCCAGCTTGACCATCGAGAAGGCCACCTCCGGCTGGATCCCCACGATGACGGTCTCCGCCCCGCGAAGCCTGATCATGTGGGCGACGTCGCGGAGGGTACGGGTCGCGAACGAATCGATCACGTCGAGCGCGGTGACGTCCACGATGACCCCGCGGGCCCGGACCCTGCTGACCGACACGACCAGCGTGTCCCGCAGCTGCTTCAGGTCCTCGTCGGTGAGCGCGGATTGCACCGTCGCGATCAGATAGGCGCCCTGCTTGAGGATCGGAACCTGCATAAGCCCCTCGCCGCAGCTACGCGGAGTGCCCGGTTGTCTGCTCCTGCATCAGCACGACCTTGTACCCCAGCAGGCGCTCGGCCTCCTCGATGCCGCCCTGGAGATCGCCGACCGTGTTCATCTTGCCCAGGTCCACCCCGATATTGACGAGGGTCTGGGCGATCTCGGGCGACAGCCCGGTGACGATCACGTTCGCGCCGAGGAGCCTCGCGGCTTCGACGGTCTGCACGAGATTGTTCGCCACGGGTGAGTCGATGTATGGCACGCCCGTGATATCCAGCACGACGACCTTGGCACGGTTGGTCCGGATACCCCGGAGCAGCTGCTCGGTCAGCTGGCGCGTCCGCTGGGGGTCGATGACACCGATGATCGGCAGGATGAGCAGGCGCTCGCGGACCTGGAGCACGGGGGTCGACAGCTCGCGGATCGCCTCCTGCTGCTCGCGGATGATACGCTCGCGCTCCTGGACGAAGCCGACGGCGACCGTGCCCGCGATGCGGTTGGCGGCGGGCTCGTAGGCGTCGAGGATACGGTCCAGCTTGTTGAAGTCCTCGCGATACTTGGCGAACAGCGAGCGCGCGAGCACGTCGCGGAGCAGGAGCACGATCCCGACGACCTCATGCGTTTCGACGCCCCGCGGGATGATGCGTTCCGAGAGGTTCCGCGCGTAGGCCTGCAGAGCCTCGTAGGTGCCCGTTTCCAGGGCCTCGACGTAGTTGTCGTACACCGAGGTCGCCTCAGCGAAGATCTCTTCCTTCGTCATCGCCGTCAGCAGCTTCGCCTCGGTGATCAGCCGGGCCCACTCCTCGCGGAGCTGGGCTCGATGCTGCCGAAGGTGCGCGACCAGCTCGCGCAGTCGTGAGGCCGCCGTGGTCTCCAGACGGGCTTCCGTGATCGTAGCGAACTCCTGGTTGTTGGCCACCGGCCACCTCCCGCCTTGCTCGATCTCTGTCGACGGGTGTTGACGGGACTGCCGCGCTTCCATCGGCAGGAGTGTACCGCGCCGAAGGCCACCGGTCCCATCGGGTGTTTCCCTGACCGGGCCAGGCGAAAATCCAGGCAGCCTCGTCCGGTGGGGTGCTCGACCGGATGCCCCTGACCAACCCGTCCACCTAGACGACGCGACGGGCGGGCGATGTCAGCTCGCACTCGGCGATCTTGTGGAGCAACGTCTTGTAGCTGACTTTCAGAATCCGCGACGCCTCGGCGCGATTCCACCGCACGCGCTCGAGCACCTCCACCAGGGCTCTGCGCTCGGCCTCGCGGGCGCTCCGGCGGGCGATCTCCCTCAAGCTCTCGGTGACCATGGGCGCGGGCCGCGGGGTCGCGGCGTGCCCGTTCCGCCCGTGGGCGACCAGGGCCTCGAACGCCTGCTCGCCGTCGGTGAGCACCACCATCCGGCGCACCACATTCTCGAGCTCGCGAACATTCCCCGACCACGGATATTCGCTCAGGCGGATCAGCGTCTCCGGCGCCAGCTGCTTCTGCCGTCCGTACTGCGCGTTGAAGCGGGCGAGAAACCACGCCGCCAGGTTCGGGATCTCCTCGCGCCGCTCCCGGAGCGGCGGAATCCGCAGCTCCACCACGTCGAGGCGGTAGTAGAGGTCCTGACGGAACTCACCGCGCGTCAGCGCGTCTTCCAGGTCCCGGTTCGTGGCGGCGATCACACGCGCATCGACCTCGATCAGCCCGTGCCCCCCCACGCGGGCGAAGCGGAAGTCCTGAAGCACGTGGAGGAGCTTCGCCTGAAGGGCCAGCGGGAGCTCCGCGATCTCGTCGAGATAGATCGTGCCCCCTTGCGCGTACTCGAATTGCCCGGGCTTGCGCCGGTGCGCACCGGTGAAAGCGCCCTTCTCGTGGCCGAACAGCTCCGACTCGAGCAGCCCCGGCGGGATCGCCGCGCAGTTGACCTTCACGAACGGCCCGGCCCGGCGGGCCGACCGCGCATGGATGGCCCGGGCGACCAGGTCCTTGCCCACGCCGCTCTCCCCCCGGATCAGCACCGTCGCGTCCGTGTCGGCGATCTTCTCGATGATCGTCAGAATGGCCCGCATCTTCGGGCTGCCGCCCAGAAGCGGGACGTGGTCGGTGAGATCGCGGTCTCGAACGTCCGGAAGCCCCATGGCGCTAGCACCTCACCAGTGCCCAGCCGAAGTTCACGAGGTCTTCGGTGACGTCTCGCCGGCGGCGGTTCGCGCACCGGCGCTCGGTGGTCGTGAGCCCACGGTGTTGACGGCGCTGACTCACCCTGCGGTCGACGATCACCTCGATCGTCTCGCTGCCATACATGTAATTGAGATACGTGAATTTCCGCGGCTCCGCCTGTGACACGATGAGCAGGAGGCGGCTCATGCCGCGTCCCCGCGCATCCCGGCCGCCATCGAACGCGTCTGACCGCCCGACTACCGACGAATGCATGGCCGCGAGGAGCTACGAGGGCCGCGGGGCCGTGCCGCGCGCATGCGGCATCGCCCTTCGAGCCTCGGCGAGCACGACGAGGACATGCTCGTCGCAGATGCCATGAGAGATCGCGTCGCCCTGGGGTTCTTTGTCGGGAAGCACCACCACGTTTCCAAGCCGCTCGCACCACGCACACACGACCTTCATGTGGACCCTCCTTGAGTGAGCGTGGGGCCACTGTAGGCGTCGTGGGAGGACCCCTTCCATCGGGCGTTTCCCGGAAGCGTGCGGGGGAAATCCCCAGGGGCTCACCCTTCGGGGACACGGTCTTGCGCAGGGTGGGCCACGGCGTTATTGATTGGCGGCGTGGTGCGAGCCGCGGGCCGCGGTGCGAGCCGCAGGGCCGCCCGGGGGCTGGGGCCCCAGGCCGAGGCGAGGTACCAATGAGAAAGCTCGACGGCAAGGTCGTGGTGGTGACCGGCGCCTCCCGCGGCATCGGAGCCGAGATCGCGCGGCTCTTCGCCGGCGAGGGCGGGCGGGTGATCTGCGCTGCGCGCACACTGCGGGAGGGCGATCATCAGCTGGCCGGTTCGCTCGAGACGACGGTGGCGGATATCCGTGCCGCCGGCGGCGAGGCGCAGGCATTCACCGTCAACATCGCCGAGCCCGCCGAGTGCGAGCGGCTGATTGGCAGCGCGCGCGACACCTACGGGCCCGTCGACGTCCTCGTCAACAACGCCGCGCTGACCTACTACCTGCCCGTGAAGGACTATCCGCTGAACCGCTGGATGCGCTCGTGGGCCGTGAACTTCCACGCGCCCTTCGTCCTGAGCCAGCTGGTGCTCGTCGACATGATCGCGCGCCGCTCGGGCGCGATCGTCAACATCTCGTCGGGCGCCGCGATCGGCCCCGGGCGCGGTCCCTACCGCGATCCGACCGTCGGCGCCCGCGGCGGGACCTGCTACGGCGCCGAGAAGGCCGCGCTCGAGCGGTTCACCCAGGGCCTCGCCGCCGAGGTTTACCAGCACGGTATCTCGGTGACGTGCGTGTCGCCCTCGCAGATCGTCCCGACGCCAGGCACCGTCTACCACCGGCTCGTGAAGAGCATGGACGACCCACGCGGTGAGCCGCCGCTTCTCATGGCGAGGGCCGCGCTTCTGCTCGCGACGCAGCCGTTCGAGAAGATCTCTGGGCGCGTCACGTACAGCCAGCAGATTCTGAAAGAGTTCGGCTGGATCACCGAGGGGCGCGGCCGGGGCGTCGAGACGCGCGGCAGTGGATACTCGGAGACATAAAGCGAGCGACGATCTGGAGGCCGCTGAATGAGTCTCTGGCCCATGACCCCGGCAGGGTAAAATCAGGCCGGTCATGCGGCACGCGCTTATCACCGGGGTCACCGGTCAGGACGGTGCGTATCTCTCGAAGCTGCTGCTCGAGCACGGATACAAGGTCTACGGGCTGGACCGCCGCACGAGCACTCCGACGACGGAGCGGCTCTACTACCTGGAGGTGGCCGATCGGGTTGTCCTGCTCGATGGGGACGTGACGGATCAGGGATCGATGGTCCGGGCCATCGAGGTGGCCGAGCCGGATGAAGTGTATAACCTCGCCGCCCAGTCCTTCGTGGGCTCGTCCTGGCGGCAACCCGTCCTGACCATGCAAGTCAACGGAATCGGCACGGTCAACGTGCTCGAAGCCATCCGCCTCGTCAACCCGAAAATTCGCTTTTACCAAGCGTCCACGAGCGAGATGTTCGGGCTGACCGCAGAGCCGGTGCAGTCGGAGACGTCGTCGTTCCACCCACGAAGCCCGTACGCCATTGCCAAGCTCGCTGCGCACTGGACGACCATCAATTATCGCGAGAGCTACGGAATGTTCGCGTGCGCCGGCATCCTGTACAACCACGAGTCGCCGGTGCGCGGTATCGAGTTCGTGAGCCGGAAGATCACGGATGGGGTCGCGCGGGTCAAGCACGGTCTGGCCACGGACCTCCGAATGGGGAACCTGCAGGCCAAGCGGGACTGGGGTTTTTCAGGTGACTATGTTCGAGCGATGCGGCTGATGCTCCAGGCCGACGACGCCAGGGAGTATGTCGTCGCGACGGGCCGCGCTGTCACCGTCCAGGAGTTCTGCCGCATTGCCTTCGCGTACGCGGGGCTCGACTGGCAAGAGTACGTCAGGGTCGATCCGCAGATTGCTCGTCCGGCGGACGTGCCCGCGCTCTGCGGAAATGCCGCGAAGGTGAAGGCCGAGCTCGGCTGGCAGCCCACGACCACGCTCGAGGATCTGATTGCCATGATGGTCGAGGCCGATCTCAAGCGAGTGAGGGATGAGCGTTGCTGACGGCCACTGCGGGCACTATGGCCTACCGACCCGCCGCCCGGCGGTAGGCTGCGGCCGTGCCGTCCACCATCGCGCGGATACTGAACTCCTGGCGGACGCGCTCACGCCCGGCCTGGCCCAGGTTCTTTCGCCGGGCGGGATCCGTCAGCAGGGCCGCGACGGCCTCCGCCAGCGCGGCGGGGTCCTCGGGTGGAACCAGCAGGCCGGTCTCGCCGGGGACCACCACGTCACGGTGGCCGGGCGCGTCCGTGGCCACGACGGCGAGCCCGGCCGCCATGGCCTCGAGAATCGAGAGCGGGAGCCCCTCTTTCCGGGAGCTGGCCACGTAGAGATCGAGCACCGGCTGGATCCGCGCTGGATTCTCGAGGAAGCCGGTGAAGATCACCTGCTCCGATAGGCCGCTCTCGACGACGAGCCGGCGAATCCGCTGCTGCTCGCCGCCGCCCCCGACGAGGACGAGGGCCAGGCGCGGGAACCGCACCCTCAGGCGTCGAAGGGCCTCGACGAGGAGCTCGATCCGCTTGATCGGGTCGAAGCGGCTGATGCAGCCGATGACGACGTCGTCAGCCGTGAGCCCGAGGCTCTCCCGGCGGATCGGCGCTTCGAGCAAGGCCCGCTCCATGTCCTCGATGTCGACACCGTTGACGATGACGACGCTCTGCTCCGGCCGAAAGAGGCGCAGGCCGAGCCCCTCGAGGTGCTGGGAGCGGGAGACATTGATGATGGTGTGACTCCAGCGCGAGAGCTGTCGCTCCAGAGCCAGGTAGAGATGCCGGTTGAGCGGGGAGTAGCCGCTGTAGTGAAGTCCATGGAAGGTGTGGATCGCCGGCACGCGCATCCACCGTGCAACCGTCCGGCCGTAGAGTCCCGGCCCCTTGCCGTGCGTGTGGACGACGTCGATGCCGAGTCTCGAGATCAGACGGCGGGTGAGGGAGAAGTGCCGCGCGCTCAGGCGACGGGGTGGAAACTCGACGACCTCGAGGCCGCGATCGCGAAACCGATCGAAGAAGATCCCGTCGTGCGGAGCGCCGATCACGAGCTCGAACTCGTTCCGCGGGAGGTGCTGGACCAGATCCCAGACGTGCTTGGGCCCGCCGCCGGGGCTCGTCGTCACCAGGAGCTCGAGGACGCGGATGGGCTGTGTCACGTCGCCGAGGGCCCCTTCCCTGTTTTCACGTGAGCGATCGACGATACCGCGGCCAGCGGCGGCGCGGCAAGCAGGTATCGAGTACACTCTGTAGCGCCACGCGAGAGCGTCGGACGGAGGCCGGCATGGACTGGCAAAAGGAGCTGGACGAGCTGAGGCGCCGCGAGGAGCTGGCCGAACGGCTCGGCGGGCCCGAGCGCGTCAAGCGCCAGCACGACGGCGGCCGGTACACCATCCGCGAACGGATCGCCACGCTCGTGGATCCCGGCACCTTCCACGAGCTGGGCAAGATCGCGGGCCGGGCGGCCTACGACGAGCGAAACGACCTCGAGGATTTCACACCGTCCAACTTCGTCTTCGGGCGGGCGCAGGTCGACGGCCGCCCGGTCATCGTCGGCGGCGACGACTTCACCGTGCGTGGGGGCTCCGCCGACGCGACGATCAAGGGCAAGCACAACATGTGCGAGCGGATGGCGAACGAGCTGAGGCTGCCGCTGATCCGCCTCGTCGAAGGCTCCGGCGGCGGCGGCTCGGTCAAGACCATCGAGACGACGGGGCGCGCCAACGTCCCCGCCGTCGACGGCTGGGAGATGGTCGTCAACAACATGGGCGCCATCCCCCGCGTGGCGCTCGGCCTCGGCTCGGTCGCGGGGCTCGGCGCGGCTCACCTCGCGGCCGCGCACTATTCCGTGATGATCAAGGACAAGTCGGCGCTCTTCGTCGCCGGGCCGCCCGTCGTCGAGCGGCTCGGCCAGAAGCTCACCAAGAACGAGCTGGGGGGCTGGGAGATCCAGCTGAAGGCGGGCGCCGTTGACCACGCCGTGGACACCGAGGAGGACGCCTTCGCCTGCGCGCGGCGATTCCTCTCCTATCTGCCGTCGTCGATCGACGACGTGCCGCCCCGCGGACCGCGCACCGACGACGCCGACCGGCGCGAGCCCTGGCTCTTCGAAGCGATTCCCCACGACGTCCGCAAGCCGTACAAGATGCGCGCGATCGTCGACGCCGTCGCGGACCGCGGCTCCTTCTTCGAGGTCGCGGGCCTGTACGGCCGCGCGATCATCACGGGCCTCGCGCGTCTCGATGGCTGGCCCGTGGCGCTGATGGCGAGCGACCCCTTCTTCTACGGCGGCGCCTGGACGGCCGACACCTGCCAGAAGGTCGAGCGCTTCGTGGACATCGCGCAGACCTTTCACCTGCCGATCGTCTATCTCGTCGACTGCCCCGGCTTCCTGATCGGCAAGGATGCCGAGCAGACCGGCACCATCAAGCAGGGCGTGCGCGCGATGTCGGCGATCTGGCAGACGACCACGCCCTGGTGCGCGGTGATCGTCCGTAACGTCTTCGGCGTCGCCGGCGCCGCCCACCGGAACGGCAGCCGTTACTGCACGCGCTACGCCTGGCCCTCCGGACGCTGGGGCTCGCTGCCGCTCGAAGGCGGGATCGAAGCCGCGTATCGGGCGGAGATCGCCGCGGCTCCGGATCCGGAGGCGAGGATGGCCGAGATCGAAGAGCGGCTGACCAAGCTCCGCTCGCCGTTCCGCTCGGCGGAGACCTTCTGGATCGAGGAGATCATCGACCCGCGCGACACGCGGCCGCTGCTCTGCGAGTTCGCCAACCTCACGGCGCCGCTGCGGCGCCCGGGGCCGTCGACGCACCACATGCGCGGCTAGGCGGGGGCAGCCAGGCTCGATGGCGGGCACCGCACGCCGACCGCACACGCTCGACGCGTCGCTGACGCGGATCCTCTGCATCTCGGCGCACCCGGACGACAACGAGTTCACGATCGCCGGGAGCGTCGCCCGGTGGGCCCGCGAAGGGCGCGACGTCGTCTTCTGTCTGGTCACGTCAGGCGGCGCCGGCACCAACGAGCACACCCCCGACAACACGGGCCTCGTGCCCGTGCGGGAGCGCGAATCGTGGGACGCCGCGAAGATCCTCGGCGTCAAGGACCTCGTGTTCCTCGGGTATCAGGACGGCGTCATCGAGCCGACCCTCGGGCTCCGGCGCGACCTGACACGCGTGATCCGCCGCTGCCGGCCCGACGTGGTGGTGTCCGGCGACCCGACGGTGCGCTGGTACGGCAACGAGTACCTCAATCATCCGGATCATCGTGCGGTCGCCAGCGCGGCGCTCGACGCCGTCTTTCCGTCCGCGGAGACCCGCGTCATCTTCCAGGAGCTGCTGGCGGAGGGCCTCGAGCCGCACAAGGTGAAAGAAGTGTTCATCAGCGGCGCGATCCCGCCCGACACCTGGATCGACATCGGCGACACGCTGGCGCTCAAGTGCGCGGCGCTCCGCGCCCACGTCTCGCAGGTGGGCCCGGGCGAGTGGATCGACGCCTTGCTCCGCGCCTGGGCGCTTCGCGACGGCAAGCGGGCGGGCGTGAAGTACGCCGAGGCCTACCGTCGCTTCGTCCTCGATCGTGGCTAGCCAACCCGGTACCGGCCTGATGCTGGCGGGGGCGATGGTCGCCTTCTCCGGCCTGTGCATCGTTCTGGTCAAGGTGTTCGGGGTGCCGGAGTACGGGGTCCTCCTGGCGGTCGGGATCGGCCTCATCGCGCTCGGCCTCGTTCGCCGATTCACGCACAAGGACCAGAACGGCCAATGACCGAGCGCCGCGTTACCTGGATTCGACGACCTTGTGGCGCTGGGTGCCGAGGTTGGTGATCCCCATCTCGACCACGTCCCCGGGCTGCAAGTACCGCGGCGGCTTTGCGCCGTGTCCCACGCCGGCGGGCGTGCCGGTGGAGATCACGTCGCCCGCGCGCAGCGACATGAACCGGCTGACGTAGGCGACCAGGGACGCGACCGAGAAGATCATCTTCGCGGTGTTCCCGTCCTGCCGCCGCTCACCGTTGACCGTCGTCCAGAGCGCCAGGGCCTGCGGATCGCCGGCCTCGTCGGACGTGACCAGCCACGGGCCTGTGGGACCGAAGGTGTCGGCGCTCTTGCCCTTCGTCGTGGTGCCACCGTGCTCCATCTGGAACTCGCGCTCCGAAACGTCGTTCACCAGAACGTACGCGGCGACGTGGCGGAGCGCCTCGGCCTCGCTGACGTAGCGCGCGTCACGCCCGATCACGACCCCGAGCTCCACCTCGTAGTCCAGCTTCACCGAGCCGCGCGGACGCACGATGGCGTCGTCGGGGCCGCAGATCGCGCTGGGCGCCTTGATGAACAGCGTGGGCTCCTTGGGGAGCGCCATGCCGACCTCGGCGGCGTGGTCGGTGTAGTTGAGTCCGATGCAGACCATCTTGCCGAGACCGGCCAGCGGGCAGCCCAGCCGCGGGCGTCCGCGCACGACCGGCAGGCGCGCGAGGTTAGCGCCGCGCAGACGCCGGAGCGTCGCCGGCGCGAGCGCGGCCGGCGTCACGTCCTTGATGACGCGCGACAGATCGTGCAGCGTGCCCTCCGCGTCGATCGCGCCGGGCCGCTCGGCGCCGGGTCGGCCGTATCGGTGCCTCACGCCTCTCAGGCGTACCGGATGCCGATGATCTCGCCGACGAGCGCGGGGCGCTCCTGCCCCTCGATCTCGACCGTCATCTCGGAGCTCACGCGCACCCCGTTGCCAGGCACCTCTTCGGCGCCGGTGATGCGCTGGCGCACGCGGATGCGCGAGCCCGCTTGAACGGGGGAGATGAAGCGGATCTTGTTCGAGCCGTAGTTGATGCCCCGGCTTCGCTTGGTGACCTCCAGCAGCGTGGAAGCCATCCGCGGGACCATCGACAGCGTCAGGTACCCGTGGGCGATCGTCTTGCCCCCGGGCATCTCGCGCTTCGCCCGCTCGACATCCACGTGGATCCACTGGTGGTCGCCCGTCGCGTCCGCGAACTTGTCGATCATCGCCTGATCGACCGTGACCCACTCCGAGGGGCCGAGCTCGCGTCCGACGAGCTTGAGTAGATCCTTGGGATACTCCACTTTGAGCGTGGCCATCTCTCCCTCCTGGAATTAGGTGCTCACGCGGGGGGGCGCGTCATGCTCTCGCGACGCCCGACATCACCGACGGCGGCCGGGTCGGGCACGCGCGCGGTGATAGGCAGCGCGTCCTGGGGGCTGGTGCCCCAGGTGACGGTCGGGGCGATGTCGCCCGCGGCGAGCGCGACCTCCCGATCGAACGCGGCGCCGGCATCGCTCGGCAGCGTCTTCCAGTACGCGCGCGCCTGGCTCCAGGCGTCGCCCCGAGGCGCGAAGGGCCTGGCCTCGACGTAGGCGAAGGTCGTGTCGTCCGGCGCGATCATGCCGGCGCGCGCTCCCGCCTCGATGGACATGTTGCAGACGGTCATGCGCTCGTCCATGGACATGGCATGGATCGCCGAGCCCGCGTACTCGATCGCGTGGCTCACGCCGCCGCCGGCGCCGTGCGTCGCCGTGTGCGAGTCGCCGCAGACCAGCATAATGCCGGGGACCGTCAACCCCTGCTCCGGGCCGATGACGTGCACGATCCCCCCCCGCCGCGCTTCGCCCACGCCGAAGTGGACGATATGCTGGTCGCCGGTGTGGCGTGCGAGCGCCTCGACCATGCCGCGCACCTCGGCGTCGGGCGCGGGCGATCCCGGTGAGGTCAGGACGTAGTGATCCGCGGTCGCAAAGCTCAGGTCCGGGCGGCGCACCCGCCGCCCGCTCTTCGCGAGCCGTCCGAAGGCGGCGGTCGTGCCTTCGTGGAGCAGATGGCGGTCCACGTAGAGGAGCACGTGTCCCCCGGGCCCCTCGGCCACGACGTGCCGGGCCCAGATCTTCTCGAACATGGTCTGCGGTGTGGACACGAAGGACGGCCTCCCGGCGGAAGAGTACCCGGTGCCCCTGGTCACCTCAACTACAAATCGCTATCGTATCGCCGGTGGAACATGAGCTTCGGGGCAAGCCGCTCACGCGGCGCGCGGTGCTACGTCTGATGGCGGCGGCGACGGGGCCGGCAGGGGCAGGCGTCGCGCCCTCGCCCCTGGAGCGACCCATCCCGTCCAGCGGCGAGAAGATCCCCGCCGTCGGGCTCGGCACGTGGCGAACCTTCGACGTCGGCGCCTCCGCGACCGAGCGCGCGCCGCTCAAGGACGTCCTCCAGCGCTTCGCCGAGCTGGGCGGACGCGTGGTCGACTCCTCGCCGATGTATGGCGCGGCCGAGTCGGTCGTGGGCGATCTCGCCACCGACCTTGCGATCACCGACACGTTGTTCCTCGCCACCAAGGTCTGGACGAGCGGGCGCGACACTGGCGTGGCGCAGATGGAGCAATCGCTCCGACGGCTACGCAGGCAGCGCCTCGACCTCATGCAGATCCACAACCTGCTCGACTGGCGAACGCACCTTCGCACGCTGCGAGAGTGGAAGGCGGCGGGCCGCGTCCGCTACGTCGGCGTCACACACTACACCTCGAGCGCTTACGACGAGCTGGAACGGGTGCTCCGCGGCGAGCCTCTGGACTTCGTCCAGGTCAACTACTCGCTGGGCGAGCGCGAGGCCGAGCGCCGCATCCTGCCCCTCGCCCGCGACCGCGGCGTCGCCGTGCTCGCGAATCGCCCCTTCTCGGAGGGCGGCCTCTTCCAGCGTGTCCGGGGCCGGGCGTTGCCCGAGTGGGCCGCCGCGCTCGACTGCGAGAGCTGGGCCCAGTTCTTCCTGAAGTGGATCCTCGCGCACTCCGCCGTCACGTGCGTGATTCCCGCCACGAGCCGGCCGCAGCACCTCGTCGACAACATGAAGGCGGGCACCGGCAGTCTTCCAGATGCGGCGACGCGCGAGCGCATGGCCGCCCTCGTCGCCACGCGGTGAACCGGGTGGTCGGTGCGTAGCCGTGACCGACATCCTTGCCTTCCTTGTGCGGCACGGCGAGGTGGTCCTCTTCCTGTACGTTTTCGCCGACCAGCTGGGGGTCCCGCTCCCGGCGGTGCCGATCTTGTTCGCGGCGCGTCAGCGCACACGCCGAGCGGGTGGGCAAGGCCTTCGCGGTGGCGCTTGCCGCCGTCATCGCTGCATACGTGGTCTTCAAGTGGATCCAGCGCCAGCGCTGGCTGCGCAGTCTGAGGATCGCGCGAGTGTCGGCGGAGGAGCCTCAAAGCCTGGCTCGACGGCCCCGAAACGCCTCTCGTCGTCGATCTCCGCACGTCGCTCGATGTGAAGGCGGTGCCGTACGCGATTCCCGGTGCGGTCCGCGTCGCCGCCGAGGACCTCGAGCAGCGACATCCTGACCTGCCTCGTGACCGCGAGATCGTTCTCTACTGCAGCTGACCGAACGAGGCGACGAGCGCCCGGGTGGCGCTTCTCTTGCGGAGGAAGGGCATCACGCGCATCCGCCCGCTGGCGGCCGGGCTCGACGGCTGGCGGCAGCGAGGGTGTGAGCCGCGTGCTGAGCAACCCGCTCCTCGTGTCCGCCCAGGCAGAACCAGCCCACCGGAGGGATCGGCTCCATCGGCCCCTTGCAAGCCTCACAGATCGGTTCGGCATCGGCGTTTGCGAGAGCGAGGTCGAGCGCGCCACGGAGGTCGTCGACGCGTTCCCGCGCCACGGCCTCCATGAGCAGATACTCGTGCGCGTCGAGCCAACCCATGGTCTTTGGATGCCTGTCGTGAGGCTTGCGATGCAGCCGGACGAGCGAGGACGAACCTCGCTCGCCCTGCGGCCTGCATCACGCGCGCGGCGACGGCACCTCATGGCCGCGCGGCGCTTGGATGTCCTCATTGCGGTCGCGCGGAGCCTGTACATCCTGGTTGCGCGGCGCCTGCACTTCCTGGCCGCGTGGCGCCTCGACGTCCTGAACCGACGCGGCGTGCGCGGCGGTAGCCATCAGCACGGTTGCCAGAGCGAGAGCGACTGCGTTCGTGCGCTTCATGTCTTTTTTCTCCTTTGTCGGTTGTGTCCAACCGAGCGCTTGCAAAGCAGCGGGCATGCCAAACGCAAACCGAACGAAATCATTGAGCATGGCGCGCGCAGCGAGCCCGGCGCCGGTTCCAAGCCGAAACCCAGGGTTCACGATGAAACTGCGCGCGCGGTCGCCGTGACTTGCCGGTCGGCCGTTCCGCCTTGGAACGCCGTTTCGAAGTGGAACGCGGGCGTATCGGTGTTTCGCGATTCCACGCGGGCCCGCGCGTGGCACGCGATTTGCCCCTCAGCGTAGACTGATTCGGTGGGAGGATGTGATGCCGGCGCCGCTCATCCTGACGTTCGTCTCGACGCTCGCCTTCGCGATCCAGCTCCTGATCTTCGCGTACCTCTACTCGTCGCACCGTGTGCGTTTCTTCCAGTACCTGCTCCTCGCGTGGGGCGCGTACACGCTGTCCAAAGGCCTCCGGCTCGTGGACGGGCTCGTCCTGGACGTCCACCATCCGAGCTTCGCCACCGACGCGGCCACCGTCGCCGCCGTCGGCTTCACGCTGGCCGCCGCCTTCGCGCACCGCTGGGACTATCGACTGCGCGGGCGGGACGTCCTGATCGGAGCCGGGGTCGCGGTGTTGCTGGCGCTCTCGAGCAGCGGTGACGCGGGTCAGCGGATCGTGGGCGGGAGCCTCGGCGTCGTCCAGATCGCGGCCGGCGTGCTGTTCTGGCCGGCGCGCGGTCGCATCACCCAATTTCGAGGCGAGCGACTTCTGGCCGGCCTCCTGACGCTCTGGGGTGTCCATCGAATCGCGACGCAGTTCGTGAACACCGACCCCGGTTCGGCCGGGTACATGGCGGTGCACGCGGTGTTCATCGCGCTCTACTTCCTCTCGACGTTCGCCGTGATCATCATGGTGCTCGAGCGGGCGCGCGGTGAGAGCGAGCGGCTCCACGCGCGCCTGCGCGAGGCCGAACGCCTGGGGACCGCCGGCGAGCTCGCGGCCGGCATGGCGCACGAGATCCGCAACCCGCTCGCGGCCATCGTCAACGCCACCGCGCTGCTCACCGACGAGGCGGGGCTCACGCCCGACGAGCGCTCGGCGACGCTCACAGCCCTCCGCACCGAGGCGCGGCGGCTCAACCGCATCCTCTCCGATTTCCTGCACTTCGCGCGTCCCCAGGAAGCGCGGCGCGCGCCCGGCGACATCCGCGAAGTGGTCGAGCACGTGAGCGCGCTGATCCGCGACGACCGCTCGCGCGCCTCCCGCGTGGACGTGCGGGTGACGGTCGACCCGGCCGTCCCGCGCTTCGCCTTCGACCGCGATCAGGTCATCCAGGTGCTCTGGAACGTCGCCCTCAACGGCGTCGAGGCGATGAACGGCCGTGGCCGGCTGTCCCTCGAGGTCGCCCGGCAGAACGGGGACGTCGCCCTCGCGATCAGCGACACCGGGTCCGGGATTTCCCCCGAGAATCTTCCGCGCGTATTCGAGCCGTTCTACTCCGGCAAGCCGAACGGGAGCGGGCTCGGCCTCACCATCGCCGAGCGCATCGTCGGCGCGCACGGCGGTCGCATCGAGATCGACTCCAAGCTCGGCCGCGGGACGCGCGTGACGCTGCTGTTTCCGCTCGAGGCCGCCTGACGATGGCCCACCTGCTGGTCGTCGACGACGAGCCGTCGGCGCGGAGCACGCTGGCCCTGCTGCTCCGCAAGCGAGGCCACCGTGTGCTCGAAGCCGACGGCGTCACCGCCGCGACGAAGTGCCTCGCGGAGGAGGTGTTCGACCTCGTCGTCACCGATCTCCGGATGCCGAACGGCGACGGCCTCGACGTGCTGCGGGCCGCCAAGGCCCACGCCCCGGCGACCGAGGTGATCCTCCTCACCGCCTACGCCGAATGGAAGTCGGCCAAGGAGGCGATCCGCCTCGGAGCCCTCGACTACTTCGAGAAGGGGCAGGAGCCGGACGAGCTCTATCACCGCATCGACAAGGCGCTGGCCGGTCGCGCGCTGCGCCGCGAGAACGAGAACCTGCGCGCTCAGCTCCGGGAGCGCTACGGCCTCCCGGGGCTAATCGCGCAGTCCCCGGCCATGCAGACGGTCCTGGACCTCGTGGAGCGCGTGGCGCCGACCGACGCCACGCTCTTGATCCAGGGCGAGTCCGGAACGGGCAAGGAGGTCATCGCCAAGGCCGTCCACCACGCGAGCGCGCGCGCGGCGCGCCCGTTCGTGGCCGTGAACTGCGGCGCGGTGCCCGAGACGTTGCTCGAGTCCGAGCTCTTCGGCTACATGCGGGGCGCCTTCACCGGCGCCACCGTCAACAAGCTCGGCCTCTTCGAGGAGGCCGACAGCGGCACGCTGTTCCTGGACGAGATTGCCGAGATGCCCGGCGTTCTTCAGATAAAGCTCCTCCGCGCGCTCCAGAGCGGCGAGGTCCGGCGGCTCGGCGCGACGCAGTCCTCGACCATCGACGTGCGTGTGATCGCCGCCACCCACGGCGACCTCGCGGCGCTGATCAGCCAGGGAAGCTTCCGCGAAGACCTGTTCTATCGTCTCAACGTCATCCAGGTGGTGCTCCCGCCCCTTCGCGACCGCCGCGAGGACATTCCCGCGCTGGCCGAGCATTTCCTCGCGCGGTCGGCGGGCAAGCTCGGCCGCCGGCTCCGCCTGGCGCCCGAGGCCCTCGAACGCCTCCTCCATTACCCGTGGCCAGGTAACGTGCGCGAACTGGAGAACGCGATCGAGCGCGCGGCCATCCTGACTCGAAGCGACTCCGTCGGTCCGGAGGACCTGCCGCCCCACGTGTCGGCCGGCCTCCAGCTCGGACCCTCGCCGGCGCTGCCCCGGCAGATCAGTCTCGCCGACGCTGAGCGCGTCCACATCCTCCAGACGCTGGAGCGGTTCGGCCGAAACCACTCCGGCGCCGCCGAGGCGCTCGGCATCGGCCGCACCACGCTCTGGCGTAAGCTCAAGGAGTACGGGATCGAGCGCTAGCAGGCCAAGGAGCACGACCATGGCGAGCGTGAAGCTCATCGAATACGCCGCGGCGACCGCCGAGGTGCGCGCCGTCTACGACGACATCATGGCCACGCGGAAGACCGACTCCGTCAACAACTTCTGGAAGGCGTTGGCCAGCCATCCGCCCACCTTGCGGCGCACGTGGGAGACCCTCAAGTCCGTGATGGCGCCCGGCGCCCTCGACCCGCTCACCAAGGAGATGGTCTACCTCGCGGTGAGCGCCACGAACGGGTGCGACTACTGCATCGTCTCCCACACCGCCTCGGCGCGGCGGCAAGGCATGACGGACGAGATGCTGGGCGAGCTCATGGCCGTCGTGGGCATGGCCAACGAGACGAACCGGTTAGCCAACGGCTACCAGGTCGAGATCGACGCGATGTTCCGGTAGGGGCCGGACCCTCGCGTTCGGGCGGAAGACCCGCCTGCGGGTATTCTGTCCGACCGCCGCTCACACCGTCCGCCCCCGGCGCCCGGGCACCATTTCGTGGCGCAACCCCGCGTTCTGTTTCGCAACGCGCGCGCCCCGGGAGCGCTCACAACCGCTCGCAAAAGCCACGGCTCACGGGTGGCACGGAAGTTGAGTCTTTCGACTGTCATGATCACCCACACAGCGCTCTTCAAGACGGACTCGACTCGTCGGATCGATGGCGTCATCGACTACTTCGGTGAGACGTGGACATCCGCGTTCTGGCGCACGACGGGGCTGACTCGCCGGCGCGACCTGAACCTGTTGTCACGGCGGCATCCCGGGAGCATCCGCAGACGATACATCCGGGTCGGACGCTGAAGGCTTGACGCGCGCCTGCCCGGCGGACGATGATTCGTCCGCCGGAGGTGACGCCATGTTCAGGACGAAGCTGATCCATCACGTCAACGTCCAGATCAGCGATCGCGACCGCGCTCGGGACTGGTACACGAAAGTCCTCGGCGCCGAGTTTCTAGACCGAGGCCCGGCGCTCAACCGACGACAGCTCCAGTTGCGCCTGGGCAGCAGCGAGATTCACTTCACCGAAAGGGCCGAGCCGGCCACCATTCCTTCCAGCCATTTCGCCCTGGAGGTGGACGATTGGGATGCCATGCTCGCCCGCCTGGACGAGCTCGGCGTTCCGCACGTGCGGACGTCGGCCGCCAGCACCATGGCGAACATCGGTGGCACGGACCCGCACCACGGGCGCCGCGAGGATACCGGAGAGCACTACACGTACATCCACGACCCCGACGGAAACCTGATCGAGCTGGTCCACCATCCCTTCGGTCTGGAAGACTCCCAGGGAAACAAGGTGGAGACGGCGCACAAAGTCCCCGGGCTCCGCTGGACTCAGCTCCCCGGCTTCGTCGCCTCAGAATATCGCAAGGGTGGATCATGACCGACCGCGGATCCGGCGCCGGGCGTCCTCAGCCGAGAAACCGGACCGGCAGCGCGGTCTCCGTCAGCGTCTCGCCGTCGGCGCCCACCCCGTAGACACCGGCCGTCGGCCGAGAGGCGACGCACACCTCCAGCCTCCTGTCGGCGAAGTGCAGCGCGGCGCCGTCGTCCGCGGCGTAGCCGGCCGGAAACCCGGCGCGGATGAGCCGGTGGTAGGTCGGTCGCCGGTCCGTCTCGCCGTCGTAATGTGGACAGGCGCTGCCGGGGAGAAACCGAGGCCGTCGCGCAGGGCGGCGAGCGGCCCGAAGGACGCCATCACGGGCTCGCCGGCTGGTGGCCGACCGAGCCCGCGTACTTCTCCAGCTCGTCCGGCGGCAGGTACCGCGCCTCCCACTCGCGGATGCGATCGAAGCCGGCGAAGGTGTGCAGGTCACCGAGCGGATGTCGCTGGAACCGCTCGGCGAAGCGCTCCTCGGCCAGCGGCCCCTCGTCGCGGAGCGCGACGGCGAGATCGTAGACCGCCTCGATCGTCGCCCGGAGGGTGGCGCCGGGAATGATCGTCACCGCGATGCCGATCTCCTGCATCTGGGCGAGGCTGAATCGGGGCGACACGCCGGTCTGATTGTAGAAGACCGGCCCCTTCACCTCACGACAGATGCGGCGGACCTCCTCGACGCTCGTCGGTCCCTCCACGAACGCGAGATCGGCGCCCGCGTCGAGATAGGCGTTGGCGCGTCGGATCGCCTCGTCGAGCGAGCCGCCGCTGGCGCCACGGGCATCCGTACGGGCAATGAGGACGAAATCCGGGTCGAGCTCACGCCGCACGGCGTCGGCGGCCCGGTACTTGCCGACCGCCTCCTCGATCGGGATCACCCGGCGCCCCGCCACGTGGCCGCAGCGCTTGGGGATCGCCTGATCCTCGATGTGGATCCCGGCCACGCCCGTGCCGATGTACTCGCGGACCGTGCGCATCACGTTGATGGCGTTGCCGTAGCCATTGTCGGCGTCGGCGATGACCGGCACGGCCACGGCGTTCGCAATGTAGCGGGCGTTCAGGTGCATCTCGGTCATCGTCGCGAGCCCGGCGTCGGGCATCCCGAGGAGCGCGAGCGATGTCCCGTAGCCGGTCATGTAAATGGCCGGGAAGCCGACGTCGCCGAGAATCCGGGCGCTGAGCGCGTTATAGCAGCCGGGCACGAAGAGCGTCGTGCCCGATTTCAAGAGCTGGCGGAGCTGCGAAGTTGCACGCATGTTGTCCTCCCCTTCCGATTGAACGTTGGACGTACGCGGGTGTGATACGCGCCCGACCCCGCGGGTGTCAAGGAGCGTCGGACGATGACGCGCTATACTGCGAGGGCCAAGGACAAGTAACGCGATGAGGATCATCCGGGCGGGCATGCTGATCGACGGCACGGGGGCTCCACCGGTTCGCGACGCGGTCGTGCACATCGACAACGGGCGGATCGAGGCGGTGACGACGGCCGGACCGAGTGGGAGCTGGCCGGCCGGCGCCGAGGTGATCGACGCCTCCGGCCTCACCGTGCTCCCGGGCCTCATCGACTGCCACGACCATCTCGCGTTCCACGGCTACGAGCTGGCGAAGCGCTGGGGCCTCGACGAGCCGCAGAGCACGCGGCATCTCCGCACGGCCGGTGTGGCGCGCCAGATCCTCGAATCGGGGTACACGGCGATACGGGACGCCGGCGGGCTCGATGCGGGCTTCCGGCTCGCGATTCAAGACGGGCTGATCGTGGGGCCGCGCTTGGTCCTGTCGCTCGCGATCATCTCGCCGACCGGTGGGCTCGGCGACCGCGTGAGCCCGTCGGGGCACACGGCGCCGACCGGGAGCAATCCGAGTCTGCCGCCGAGCGTCGCCGACGGCGTCGAGGCCGTGCGGACGACGGTCCGCACCATGGTCCGCGCCGGCGCTGACGTGATCAAGTGCGCCACGACCGGCGGCGCCAGCTCGCGCGCCGGCCACGGCCCGAAAGACTCCGAGTTCACGCTCGAGGAGATGAAGGCGCTGGTCGACGAGGCTCACTCTCTCGGGCGCCGGGTCATGTGCCACGCGCTGGGCGGGCCGGGCCTGCGGGTGGCGGTCGAGGCGAGGGTCGATTCCATCGAGCACGGCTGCTACCTGGATGAGGACCGCGAGCTGATCCCGATGATGGCCGAGCGCGGCATCTTCTTCGTTCCGACCCTGACCGTCTACGAGTACCACCGCGAGTCGCCCGCCCCGTACGTGCGCGAGCGCGCCCACGCCCTGCGCGCGCACCACGTCGAGAGCGTCGGGCGCGCGCTCGCGGCGGGCGTCAAGGTCGTCGCCGGGACCGATGCCGGAGGCCACGGTCACCCGAACAACGCGCTGGAGCTGGCCCTGCTGGTCGCGGCCGGGATGACGCCGATGCAGGCCCTCCAGGCGGCGACGAGCCGCGCCGCCGAGTGCCTCGGGCTCGAGCAGGAGATCGGCACGATCGAGAAGGGCAAGTGGGCGGATCTCATCCTCGTCGAGGGCGATCCGCTCCGCGACGTCACCGTGCTTCAGGACAAGCGCCGCATCAAGCGCGTGATCAAGGGCGGCGTGACCGTGACCACGCGCGGGTAGTCCGCCGCCGGCCGGCTCGCCGTCTACACGACCGCGAGAGCCTCGACCTCGATCAGGTAGTCCGGGTGCGAGAGCGAGTTGACCTGCACCATCGTCGAGGCGGGGCCCTTGGCGCCGAAGACCTCATCGCGCACGGCGCGGAAGTCGAGGCGGTAGCGGACGTCCGTGACGTACGTCGTGATCTTCACGACGTTGGCGAGGCTGCCGCCCCCCGCTTCCACGAGCGCCTTGACCGATCCGAACACCGCGCGCGCCTGACCCCGGAAGTCGCCCCGATGCTTCACGGTCCCGTCCATCTCGTAGGGCACCTGTCCCGCGAGGAAGAGGATCGTCTGGACGCCCGTCACCTTGATGGCCTGACTGTAGCCCGGCGGGTCGTAGACACCGGCCGCGCAGTACTTCTCGATCTTCGCCATGATGATCTCCTCTCGGTTCGCCTCACGCTCACAGCTGCCCGGAGTCTTCCCACCGCTCGAGCAGGGCGCAGTATGCCGGATCGTCGTAACGCGTCAGCGAAAAGGCCCGCGCATAGGCCGGGAGCGGCCGCCCGGTGATATGGTCGGCCACGAGGTCGGCGGCGCCGTTCGAGGACATGAGCCCGTAGCCGGAGAGCGCGCCCAGCACGTAGGCGCCTTCGAGCGGCAACGGACCGGCGAGCAACCGGTTCTCGCGGGTCTTCGTGTAATAGCCACCGTCGACGAAGACCCGGGGCAGGCGGGTCAGGTACGACGCCAGCGTGGGGATCATCCGTGACATGCCGCGCAGACAAAGCTCGCCGTACAACGGATCGAACTCGACGGGGAACGTGGGCTCCACCGGCTCGATGTCGTACGTCCAGATCATCAGCACGACCGGGCTCTCGCCCGCGCCCTCGGGCCGGCCGTGCACTCCCGCCGGGAATTCCTCGACGAGCCGTTTGTGCTCGGCGGACGCGGCCAGCTCGCGCCGCTCCTCGTCGGACCACGGCAGCCTGACCGGATCGGTCCAGATCGTCATCGGCGCCCAGCGCGGCACCGCGCCCAGGATGTCGCTGAAGGCGACCTTCGCGTGACGCTCGCAGAAGACCGGCAGGTCGATGCCGAGCAAGCGCCCGACGCGCCCGACGAACGGGCCGGCGGCATTCACGAAGCGCGGCGTCGCGATGGTCACGTCCCCGCCGCGGGCGCTCACCCGTACGCTGCAGACCCGCCCACCGGTCGTGTCGATCTCCTCCACGCGTCCTTCGAGGAGCCGCACGCCCGCGACGCGGGCGCGCTCGAGCTGGTACATGCCGAGCTGCTGGCCGCTGAACCACCCGCAGCGACGCGCGTGCAGGACCGCGAGCGTGTCGTCGGCCAGGTACGAGAAGTGCCGCCGGACCAGGGCCGGATCCGTGATGACGTCCACTCCCGTCGGCTGATCCTCGAAGCCGTCGGCGGGCGCGGGCCGATAGTCGCTCGCCGCACGGGCGTGGATGCGGGCCGGGCCGATGCCCCGGGTCTCGGCCGCCCGCGCCCGCTCGACGAACCGGGGCACCTGGGCCGGGTCGGCCGTCGCGAAGAGGTAGCCGCGGCGGTTCAGCCGGAACCGGTGGCCGCTCTCGCGCGCCAGCTCCTCGAGCAGATCGATGCTCCGGTTCATGAGCGCGACCATGTCGTTCCCGGGCCCGGGCCACCAGTTCCGATAGCACTCGGTCGACTTGTCGCTCGTCAGCGAAAGCGGCGCGCGCTCGTCCACCAGGACGATCCCCCTCACGCCGCGGCGCACCGCGAGATGGTAGGCGGCCGCGATTCCGGCGATGCCCGCGCCGCAGATCACGACCTCCGCGGTGGGCGCGCTCATCCGAGCACCGCCGCGCGCGGATGCGCGGATCGCGCGTGTCGCGCACGACGCGCGGAACGTTCGGGATGACGATGCGTGTCAACGCGGCTACTGGGTCGGCTGGATCGTCAGCTCGCCCGTCGAGCGAAGCGTGATGGTGTAGGCACGGTCTTTCCTGAGCCGGGTCGAGACCGCTTCGCCGTGCAGGGCCCGGACCCCACGCCGCTGCGCCTCCTCGGGATCGTTGGCCAGCTCCCAGAATCGCGCCCAGAGCTCCCGCTCGAACGCCGTCGGCGCCCGTTCCGCCGCGTAGCTCTGCGGTATCTGCCCCTCCCGGTCCAGTACCTCTCCGTCCGCGGGCCGGCCGCGGTCGGTGAAGATCCGCCGGAAGAGCAGCAGCGCCTTGCCCTTGAGCGCGTCGCCGGCGGTCACGAACGTGTCCTCGAACTTGATGACGAGCGCGTCGACGTAGATCTCGTCGCCGTCGAGCGAGAGCTCCCGGGGCTCGCCGACGCTGTCACCCTGGGCGTTGATCTCGGTGAACCGGACGCGACTCCGGAGCTGCCCCGCGGGGCCGCGTGCCTGGTCCAGCACCACGAGTCGGGCGCGCCGCTCCGTGTGCCGGAGGAGCCGGACGGCGGCCTCGAGGGCCTGGTTCCGCTCCATCAGGGCGCGGATCTGGGCGTCGCGCTCCGCCAGCTCCCGTTGGTGCGCTCGTCCCGGGGCGAGCACCAACCGATCCGCCAGGTAGACGCCGCCCGCGCTCGCGGCGACGAACAGTAGGAGCCAGAAGAGCCGGGGTACGCTCATGGCCTGTGCTGCGATGGTACACTCACCGCCGATGATCGCACGCACTGTCGGACTTCTTGCGCTGTGGACCCTCTCGCTGATCGTGGCCACGCCGCGCGCGGCCCGCGCCGCCGACGGGCTGCATCTCGTTCTCACGCCGTCGCAGAAGCCGACGGACCTGCTGGCCACCGGCGAGGAGTTCGGCAAGGTGCTCGCCCGGCTGACCGGCATCCCCGTGCGCGTGACGGTCGCCTCGGACTACGCCGCCGTGATCGAGGCCCTCCGGAACCGCACCGCGGATCTTGCATTCGTGCACCCCGGTGGCTACGTCCTGGCGAGCCGCGAGGCGAAGGCCGTGATCGTCGCCAAGAATCTCTGGCACGGCAAGAGCTCGTTCACCTCGCGCATCTACGTGCGCAAGGACTCCGGCCTCGCGAAGCTGGAGGATCTGCGGGGCAAGACGATGGCCTTCATCGATCCGGCCAGCTCCTCGGGCTATATCTACCCGATGGTGCTCCTGATCGAGCGCGGCCTCGTGAAGAACCGCGATCCCAAGACGTTCTTCCGCGAAGTCGTCTTCGCCGGCTCGCACGACGCCGGGATGCGCGCCCTCCTCAACGGGCACGTCGACGCGCTCGCCTCGTTCGACATGGCCCGCGAGCAATATCTCAGCGACCCGGCGCAGCGCGAGCGCATCGTCTTCGTGGCGGAAACCCCCGCGATTCCCGAGGCTGGGATCGCGGCGCGCGGGGCGCTCGACCCGGCGACGTTCGCGAAGGTGCGGGAGGCGCTCCTGCAGATTCGCGGGCCCGCCTACGCCGAGCTGCTCAAGCGTCTCTACGAGATCGACGGGTTCGCGCCGGCGGAGGACCGCGAGTACGATCCGGTGCGCGCAGCGATAGAGCTGCTCGGCGTCCGACCCCGCTGAGTCCACCCGCTTCGCCTGACATGATCGAGGTCGCGGGGCTCCGCGTCGTCCTGCCGCCGGCGACGGTCGCGCTGCACGGGATCGACCTCGTCGTCCGTCAGGGTGAGTTCGTCGTGGTGCTCGGCCGGAGCGGCGCCGGCAAGACCACATTCCTCCGCTCGCTCAACCGACTCGTCGAGCCCACCGCCGGCACGGTCCACGTGGCCGGCCGCGCCGTCACCGGCGCCGGCGCCACCGAGCTCCGCGCGGTCCGCCGGCAGATCGGCATGGTGTTTCAGCAATTCAACTTGGTGCGCCGCGCCTCGGTGCTGGAGAACGTTCTGGCCGGACGACTCGGCTACGTTCCATCCGTATCGAGCGTGCTCGGGCGCTTCCCAGACACCGACCGCGAGCTCGCGCGCACGTGCCTCGCACAGGTGGGGCTGGTACACCTCGCCGGCCGCCGCGCCGACACGCTCTCGGGCGGCGAGCAGCAGCGTGTGGCCATCGCGCGCGCCCTCGCCCAGCGGCCCGCGGTCATTCTGGCCGACGAGCCCACCGCCAGCCTCGATCCCGCGCTCACCAGCAGCATCATGGACATTCTCAAGACGATCAATCGCGAGCACGGGCTCACGCTCGTCGTGAGCCAGCACCAGCTCGAGACGGCGCTGGCCTACGCGACCCGCATCGTCGGCTTTCGTCAGGGGCGCGTCGCCTTCGACGGGCCGCCCGCCGCGGTCACGCCGGCCGTCGTCGAGGCGATCTACGGCGCCGGGGACGAACGATGAAGCTACAACCGAGCCGGCTCGCGCCGACATCGGGAGGTTCGGGCGTGCGGAGCCGGGTCGCGCCTATCTCAGGCCACCCCCGGTTCAAGCCGGCCTCACGGACCCCGCTACAATGACCCGGGCCGCGCTCTTCGTCGCGGTGATCGTCCTCGCGTGGCTCGTCTGGGACACCGGCGCCGACCCGGTGCGCCTGGCGCGCGGCGTGCCGTGGATCCTCGACTTCATCAGGCGCATGATGCCCCCGGACCTGCGCGTGCTCCCGGCGGCGCTCCTGGGCGCCCTCAAAACCGTCGAGATCGCGCTGCTCGGCACCGCGGTGGCCGCCGTCTTGGCGCTGCCGCTCGGCTTCCTCTCCGCGCGCAACGTGGCGCGCGGCCCCGTCTTCTATCCGGCGCGGGCCGTGCTCAACTTCTTCCGGAGCGTCGACACGCTCGTCTACGCCCTGCTCTTCGTGGCGGCGGTCGGGCTCGGCCCCTTCCCCGGCGTCCTCGCCGTCGTGGCCTACACGACGACCTCGCTCGCCAAGCTCTACTCCGAGGCCGTCGAGGGCATCGACCCCGGACCCGTCGACGCCATCACCGCCACGGGCGCCACGCGCCTGCAGATCCTGCGCTTCGGTGTGATGCCACAGATTCTCCCGCTCTTCCTCTCCTATGTCCTCTATCGGCTCGAGTCCAACATCCGCGCGGCCACCGTCCTCGGCTTCGTCGGCGCCGGTGGCATCGGATTCTACCTGCAGACCTATCTGCGCATGATCGACTACCCGGCCGCGTCCACGGTGCTGCTCGTCACGGTGGCCATGGTGATGGTGGTCGACGCGATCAGCTCGCGGTTGCGTGATCGGCTCGTGTGACGATCCGGTTGCGAGCCCTGACAAAGCCGCGCGTCTACGCTAGAATCAGCACCTCGCGAAAGGGGGGCTCTCATGGCGCACCGGACACTCGTCAGGCTCGGCTCCGTCCTGCTGTGCGTCGTCAGCGTCGCGGCGGTGATCGGGTTCGCGGCGACGACCGTCCGGGCCGCGAAGGCGACGCTGACCGTGTACACGGCCGTCGAGGCTGACGACCTCAAGAAGTACGCCGCCCGCTTCAACGAGGACCATCCCGACATCGAGATCAAGTGGGTGCGCGATTCAACCGGCGTCATCACCGCCAAGCTCCTCGCCGAGAAGGCCAATCCGCAGGCGGACGTGGTGTGGGGCCTGTCGGCAACGAGCCTGATGGTGCTCAAGCTCGAGGGAATGCTGATGCCCTACGCGCCCAAGGGCCTGGAGAAGCTGGACGCCCAGTTCCGCGACAGGGACAACCCGCCGGCGTGGGTCGGCATGGATGCCTACGTCGCGGTCATCTGCTTCAACACGGTGGAAGCCCAGAAGAAGAACCTGCCCAAGCCCGCCTCGTGGAAGGACCTGACCAAGCCGGTCTACAGGGGCACGATCGTCATGCCGAACCCCGCGTCCTCCGGCACCGGGTTCCTCCAGGTCTCGGCGTGGCTGCAGGGATTCGGCGAGGTGGAGGGCTGGAAATACATGGACGCCCTGCACCAGAACATGGGCGTCTACACGCACTCCGGCTCGAAGCCCTGCACGATGGCGGGCGCCGGCGAATATCCGATTGGCATCTCCTTCGAGTTCCGCAGCGCCCGCGTCAAGAAGCAGGGCGCGCCCATCGACATCGTCCTGCCGTCCGAGCGATCCGGCTGGGACATGGAGACGACCGCCATCGTCAAGGGGACGAAGAACCTCGAGGCGGTCAAGACGCTGGTCGACTGGTCGGTGAGCGAGAAGGCGATGAAGCTCTACAGCGAGGGCTACGCGGTCGTCGCCATCCCCAAGATGTCGCAGCCGGTCGAGCACCTGCCGGCGAACATGCTGGACCACATGATCAAGAACGACTTCGAGTGGGCGGCGAAGAACCGCAAGGCGATCCTGGACAGGTGGCAGGAGCGCTACAACGCGAAGTCGGAACCGAAAAAATGAGCGGAGGCTGTAGGGTGAGGTAGGGCGGGAGGGGTCACGACGCTGCCCTACCTCCGCATCCAGGGCCTCACCAAGACGTTCGGCGCGTTCACCGCGCTCGACAACATCTCGCTCGAGATCGCCGAGGGCGAGTTCGTCTGCTTCCTGGGCCCGTCGGGCTGCGGCAAGACGACGCTGCTCCGCGCGATCGCGGGCCTCGACATCCAGACGAGCGGCCGCATCGAGCAGGGCGGCCGGGACATCTCGGCCCTGCCGCCGACCAAGCGCGACTTCGGCATCGTGTTCCAGTCCTACGCGCTCTTCCCCAACTTGACCGCTGCGAAGAACGTCGCCTACGGGCTCGAGAACACGCGGGCGAAGCGCGCGGAGGTGGCGAAGCGGGTGCGCGAGCTGCTCGACTTGATCGGCCTGGGCGAGCACGGCGGGAAATATCCGGCCCAGCTCTCCGGAGGCCAGCAGCAGCGGGTCGCGCTCGCGCGTGCGCTGGCGACCTCGCCCGGTCTCTTGCTGCTCGACGAGCCCCTGTCGGCGCTCGACGCGAAGGTGCGCGTGTACCTGCGCCACGAGGTCAAGCAGCTCCAGCGGCGTCTCGGCGTGACGACGATCATGGTGACGCACGATCAGGAAGAGGCGCTCACGATGGCCGACCGCATCGTGGTGATGAACCACGGGGCGATCGAGCAGATCGGCACACCGCTCGAGATCTACCGCGAGCCGGCGTCGCCGTTCGTCGCCGACTTCATCGGCGTGATGAACTTCCTCGCCGGCACCGTCGCGCGCGACGGCGTGGTGCGGCTCGGCCGGATCGAGCTCGCTTGCGAGGCGGACGGCCTCGCGCCCGGCACCGAGGTGACGCTGGCGATCCGCCCGGAGGACATCGTGGTCCCGGACGTCGCCGGACCGGGGAGCGAGCCGAACGCGCTGAGGGCGCGGGTGGACGCGCTCGCGTTCCTCGGCTCGTTCTTCCGCGCCGACCTCGTCGGCGACGCCCTGGAGGGTGTGCTTCTCCGCGCCGATCTACCGGTCGATCTCGTCCGTCGTCTCGGGATCGCGGAGAAGAGCACCATGTCCGTCCTCCTGCCGCGGGAGCGGATCCGGATCTACCCCGGGAGCGCGGTCCATCGCTGACGCTGCGGCCGCGCGCCCCGGGGACGTCGCCGCGGCCCTCGTCCGGCCGGAGCCGAGCCGCGACGACCGGCTCATGCGCGTCTTCCTCGGGGTCATCGGCCTGTATCTGGTCATCGCCCTCGCGCTCCCGCTCGGGATCATGCTCGGCAAGAGCCTCCAGGGCCCCAAGGACGACTTCGTCGGTCTCGCGAACTACGTCCGGTACTTCTCGACGCCGGCCCTCTTCCAGTCGATCGGCAACAGCCTCTGGGTCTCGATCCTCAGCACCGTGATCACCGTGCCGGCCGCGTTCGTCTACTCCTACGCGCTCACGCGCTCCCGCATGCCGCTCCGTGGGCTCTTCAAGACCGTGGCGCTCGTGCCGATTCTCGTCCCGTCGCTCCTGCCCGGCCTCGCCCTCGTCTATCTCTTCGGCAACCAGGGCCTGCTCAAAGGAGCGCTTTTCGGGCACAGCATCTACGGACCGATCGGCATCGTGATGGCGGAGGTGTTCACCACGTTTCCGCACGCCTTGCTGATCATCCTGGCCGCGCTCGCTCTCGCCGACGCGCGGCTCTACGAAGCGGCGGTGGCGCTCCGGGCCTCCCCGCCGCGCATCTTCTGGACGGTGACGCTCCCGGGAGCGCGCTACGGCCTGATCAGCGCGACCTTCGTCGTCTTCACCACGGTCATCACCGACTTCGGCGCCCCGAAGGTCATCGGCGGGCAGTACAACGTGCTGGCGACCGACGTCTACAAGCAGGTGGTCGGCCAGCAGAACTTCCAGATGGGCGCGGTCGTCAGCGTGATTCTCCTGGTGCCGGCGGTCTTCGCTTTCATGGTCGATCGCGCCGTCCGTCGCCGACAGGTGGCCCTTCTGTCCGCTCGGGCCGTGCCGTACCAGCCATCGCCCCGGCGGCACTTCGACCTCGCGATGCTCGCCTACTGCGTCGTGATCGGCGTCGCCATCCTCAGCATCGTCGTGGTCTCCCAGTTCGCGGCCCTGGTGAAGTTCTTTCCCTACAACCTGACCCTCACCTGGGCGCACTACGATTTCGACCAGAAAGGCGGCGGCGGCTGGGCCTCCTACTACAACTCGATTCGTCTGGCGCTCTTGACGGGCGTGATCGGGACCGTCGTGGTCTTCGTGGGCGCCTATCTCACCGAGAAGACGCGCGGTGTCGCCCTCGGTCGCGGCCTCTTCCACTTCCTCGCCATGCTGCCGATGGCGGTGCCCGGGCTGGTCCTCGGTCTCGCCTACATTTTCTTCTTCAACGCTCCCGCGAATCCGCTCAACGTGCTCTACCGCACGATGACGATTCTGGTCATCAACACCATCGTCCACTTCTACACCGTGGGTCATCTGACCGCGCTGACCGCGCTCCGGCAGATGGACCCCGAGTTCGAGACGGTGTCCGTCTCGCTGAAGCAGCCTTTTTACCGGACGTTCTGGCGGGTGACGGTGCCGGTATGTCTCCCCTCGACGCTCGACATCGCGATCTACATGTTCGTCAACGCCATGACCACCGTCTCGGGCGTCGTCTTCATCTACGGCCCCAAGACCGAGCTGGCCTCGATCTCCGTCCTGAACATGGATGACACGGGCGAGATCGCCTCGGCGGCGGCGATGGCGATGATGATCTTCTACACCAACGTGGGGGCACGTGGGCTCCACCTGCTGCTCGCCCGCTGGCTCGAGCGCCGCACACAGGCGTGGCGCCGCCGCTAGGTCATGTGACGGTGGTGAATCGGCTGGCTCGGGGAGCTGGGTTGGGAGCTCTATGTTCCGAACGAGCGCGCCCTCAGGGTCTGGGATGCGCTGCTGGACGCCGGCCGCCCGGTCGGGATCGAGCTCGCGGGGTACGAAGCGGGCCTGGGGTTCTGCGTGCGCTTGCAGAAAAGCGACTTCAGCGGGCGCGACGCGCTGCTACACTCGGTTCAGGAGCATCGAGTGACGGCGATCCCCACCACTCCTTCACCGCTCGCCGAAGCTCAGGCGCTGCTCGACCGGTTGATCGTCGAGCATTCGCCCGGCCACGCGCTCCAGCGTGAGTTCCAGACTGACCCTGGGATCTACCGGCTCGAGCTCGAGCGCATCTGGCGCCGCGGCTGGCTCTTCGCGGGCCACACGTGTCAGGTCAAGCGCCCGGGCGATTATTTTGTCTTCGACGTCGACACCGACTCCCTCATCGTCATCCGCGGCGACGACGACCGGATCCACACGCTCCACAACACGTGTCGCCATCGCGGCATGAAAGTCTGCCAGGCCCAGTCCGGCCATGTCACCCGTATCGTCTGCCCCTACCATCAATGGTCCTATGCGAGAAGCGGCGAGCTGATGGCGTGCGGCGGCATGGACATGGACGGTGACCTCGACCGCCGCGACTTCGGTCTGCACCGCGTGCTCACCCGCGAGGTCGGCGGGCTGATCTTCGTCTGCCTCGGCGAGGACCCGACACCGTTCGAGGACGCGGCGCAGGCGCTCGGCGCGCTTCTGCGGCCCCAGGGGCTCGCGCGCGCCAAGGTCGCGGCGGTGCGGAGCTACGAGGTGCGCGCGAACTGGAAGCTCGTCTGGGAGAACAACCGCGAGTGCTGGCACTGCATCGTGCACCATCCCCAGTACGTCAAGGCCAACTACGACAGCGCGCCGATCGACGATTCAGCGCTCAAGCGCGAGATCGAGGCGCAGGCCCGGGCGACCTCGGCGGGCCTCGAGGCCGACGGGCTCGCGATCGATCATCAGGAGGCGGGCCTCGTGCGATTCCCGTCCCCGGACTGCTGGTGGTCCATCAACCGTACACCGCTGGTCCCGGGCTGGGTGAGTGAGTCGCTGGACGGCCGGCCCGTCGCTCCGCTGATGGGCACATACCAGACGCGCGACGTCGGCACGCTGCGTATGCGCACGATGCCCAACTTCTGGAATCACTCCAGTAGCGATCACAGCGTGTCCACGCGCCTGGCGCCGGCCGGCCCACAGACAACGCTCGTGCAGGTTCAATGGCTCGTGCACGAGGACGCCGTCGAGGGCAAGGACTATGCGCTGGACGCGCTGCTCCCGTTCTGGCAGCTCACGAGCGAGCAGGACTGGGACCTCTGCGAGAAGAACCAGGCCGGCGTCAATTCTTCCGCCTTCACCCCGGGGCCCTATTCCACGAAGCGCGAATACAACGTGATTCGCTACACGGAGTGGTACCTGCACGCGATCGCACGTCCTGAACATCCTGAGGGCAGTGTGGCGAGGAGAGTATGCGCTTCGCGCTTTCCGCCGGCCCGCTGAACTGAAAGGTCCCGTGTGCTGAGGCCTGGCCGGCTGATCGTGCTCGCGGCGGCAATGCTGGCGCTTGGTTGCGCCGGCCAGCTCGAGCGACTCCGCGTTGACCGGCCGGACGCAGAGCTCGCGACGCTGGTGGACTCGGACGCGGCCGGGCAACTCCTCGCCGACCTCCTGGCGCGTCGCTCTCGCGATCAGCGGCTCGCCTCCGTGGAGCCGGGTCCTCCCCTCACCGACGTCGTCGAGGAGCGGGATCCTGACGCGAATCGACTCCGCGATCAGGCACGGCTGCGAGAGCTCGGGCAGGAGGTATCGGTGGACTTTGCCGCGCTTGCCTTCGCGCGGGCAGTCGGCGCCGACGCCGGGAGCCGCGCGGTGCAAGCGGCCTTCGAACGCTTCCTCCAGGCAGGGCTGGAGCGTTCCGCGGCCGCCCTACGACGGCCTCGCGCCTTCCCGTATACGGTGCTCTTCGCGCCGTCGTGGCTTTACCGAAGTCACCCGGAGACGGGGTCCGACTTCGCGCGCCAGCGCCGGCTCCTCGATCGACTCGGGATACCCAACCGGCTGATCACGTCCGGCGAGAGCGATTCGGTCGAGGACAACGCCGCGGACATCGCGGCAGCTGTCCGCGCGGCGCGAAGCGACAACAATCCCGTGATGTTGGTTTCCGCGAGCAAATCGGGTGCCGAGGCTGCATTGGCCCTGTCCCGGCTGCTGACGCCGGAGGAGACCACCGGCGTCGCCGCCTGGGTCAATATCGTGGGGGCGCTGCATGGCACACCGCTCGCCGATGCCGCCTTGCGCCCTCCTGCCTCGTGGATGGCCCGCACCATCTGCTGGATCAATGGCTGGAACTGGGCCGGGCTGGCCTCGATGGCCACGGAGCCGAGCCGGCGACGCCTCGAGGGTGCACGATTGCCGGAGGCGATCACCGTCGTCAACGTCATCGCGGTGCCCGTCTCCGGAAGCGTCGGCGCCACGGTCTACGGGGGCTATCGGGTCCTGCTCTCCGATGGTCCCAACGACGGCGTGGTGCTCCTGGCGAACACGGTGTGGCCAAGCGGAGTCAACCTGGTCGCGCTCGGCGCCGATCACCTCTTCGGCCGCTCGCGAGAGGACGCCTACGTCCTCGCGATGCTGCGCGCGGTGGATGTCGCCGTGCGGCTCTCCGGACCGGCGGCCGAGCCCACGACCGCGGCCGAGCCCACGGCCGCGGTCGAGCGCAACACCGACTGACAGCCGCCGGCGGCGTTAATGTAAGAATGAACACAGGAGGCCGACCGTGAACCAGTGCATGCGACGACGGCTCGGAGGTGGGCTCGCCTGGATCGTGCTCGCGGCGCTGACGGTGACCGGCTGCGCCAGCAGCGGTCCCCTCGCGAGCACAAAGGTCGGCCAAGCAGAGCGGGCGGTCGACGAGGCTCAGCAGAGTGGCGCGTCGATCAGCGCGCCCGTCGAGCTCAGGACGGCGGAGGACAAGCTGAAGGCGGCGCGGGCGGCCATGGCCAAGGAGGACTACGACCAGGCGATCCGCGTGGCTGAGCAGGCGGCCGTTGACGCCGACTATGCGCGCGCCCGTGCCGCCAATGAACGCGCCAAGAGGATGGCCGACGAGATGCGGCAAAACATTCAGACGCTTCGCCAGGAGCTCGAGCGGCTCCCACAGTAGGAATCCTGCACTCGGAGGCGAATCCATGACTCTGGTTCTTGCCCAGGTGAGACGCGTCGTCGCTGGACTCCTGCCGCTGGCCGTCGTCACAGGTTGCGCGTCCACGGACCTGGGGCCGGCCGCGAAGGCCCAGCTCGAACGGGCGCAGATTGCATACCGGCAGGCCCAGGCCGATCCGAACGTGCAGTCCTACGCCCAGTTGCGGCTGTCGGAAGCACAGAAAGCCATCCAGGCCGCAGAGCAGGCCAAGGATGCGGAGGAGATGCTGCATCTGGGCTACGTGGCGGAGAAAAAGGCCCAGATCGCGTCGACCGCGGGCGCCATCAGAAAGACGGAGCAGGACACGCAGCAGCTGGGCAAGGAGACCTCCGACATTCTCCTGCAGAAGCGCGATCGCGAAGTCAAGGCGGCGCGGGCGGAGGCCGAGGCGAAGGGGCGGGAGGCAGAGCAGGCCCGGATAGCGGCCGAGGCCCGCGCCCGGGATGCGGAGGCGAAAGCTCGCGAGGCCGAGCAGGCCCGTGCACAGGCCGAACAGGCCCGTACGCAGGCCGAACAGGCACGGGCCCAGGCGGAGGCCGAGGCGCAAGCCCGCGCAGCCGAGCAGGCCAAGACGGCCGCCCTCTCGAAGGAGCTGTCGGACCTCAAGGCGCAGCAGACCGATCGGGGCATCGTCCTCACGGTGGGTGACGTGCTCTTCGCCACCGGCAAGGCGGAGGTGGCGCCCGGCGGGCAGCGAAGTGTCGACAAGCTGGCGGAGTTCCTCAAGAAGAATCCAAAGCGCAACGTGCTGATCGAGGGGCATACCGACAACACGGGCAACGAGGACTTCAACCTGAAGCTCTCGCAGCAGCGCGCCGATGCCGTTCGGGACCTCCTCGTGGCGAGAGGCATCGCCACCGAGAGGATCACGACCAAGGGCTACGGTCCGAAGTACCCGCTCGTGGTGAACGACACACCGTCGGGTCGCCAGCAGAACCGGAGGGTCGAGGTCGTGGTCTTGAACGAAGGAGTGAGCGCCGAGAGCGCCGCTCGGTAATCCGCCGCGCTACGAAACGCGGACCTACGATCTGACGAAGCTCAGCAGTCTGGACCCCTACGTGAAGGGCGTGTCGTGCTGGAAGACCCTAGCGCTCCTTGATCAAGAACTGCGCACGCCGGTTCTTCGACCAGCAGGCCTCGTCGTGCTCCGCGCAGGCCGGCCGTTCCTCGCCGTACGAGACGATGGTGATGCGGTCACTCTTGATGCCCTGCGCCACCAGGTGGTTCAGGGCAGCCTTCGCGCGCCGGTCACCGAGGGCGAGGTTGTAGTCGCTCGTTCCACGCTCGTCACAGTGGCCCTCGATCAGGAGGAGATAGCCGGGGTTGGCGTTGAGCCAGGCGGCATTCGCGTCCAGGATCTTGGCATCGGCCGGGCGGATCGTCGCGGCGTCGAAGGCGAAATAGATCGGCTTGAGCGCCTCGTGCGCCCGGTATTCCTTCGGCGGCGCGGGACGAGGAGCGGGCGGGGGCGTGGGAGGAGGCGTCGGGGCGGCTCCCACGGAGGGAGGCGGCGGGGCCGGTGCGGGGAGCGGAGCCGTTGGCGCCGGAGCGGGCGCAGGCGCCGAACTGACGGTTGCGACCGGAGTCTTCGCACACCCGGCCACGAGGACGAGGCCGACGATCACCGTGGCAACCACGGAACGATCGAGCATTCTACGCACGATTGGCCCTCCGCTCAGTCGACGTTCGCTATACGTAGCCGGCCCGCCGCGCGCGCTCAACGCGCGCGCTCAATAGGACGCTGGTCGGATGATCTCACGACCGGCCGCCGGACGTGAACCCTAGTTCCTCATGCGAGCAAAGTCCGATTGGCCGTCTCGAAGTCAGCGGGCCGTCGCGAGCGCCGGCTGCAGTTCAGGGCCCGGTCGACCTCGCGCTTGCCAGGGACGATAGAATCGCCCCGTGACTCTTGCTCGGTCTGTGCGATAGTCGCGCGATGCCTTGGGATCCTCGCATCCAGGCGCTCGTCGACCGCTACCCCGCACTGCGGGCCGTGGGCAACACCCCGCTCGTCCCGGTAG
>WNFA01000376.1_pt1 | contig 35164 bp, 23 predicted proteins | sample 5400481 | NCBI WGS metagenome assembly WNFA01 (sample SAMN13153340, study PRJNA577476) | soil metagenome | isolation source: 120 cm saprolite under Douglas fir tree site 2 hole 1 replicate 2 | place: USA:California | collected 2015-04-18 | reverse complement strand
AATCCGGAGTGATGGATGGCGCGAAGCTTGTCGTGAACTTTGTCGTGAACTCCGTCGCCTTCCCGCAACTCGGCTTCTATAACGTAGAGCCCCGGCGTTTTCGGTGCGGGCAACAATAGAGGTTCCTCGGACGGAACAGTCCCGGAAATTTCGGAGCGGGCTTGCGGCTGATCTTTTGGCTGAACTTCTGGGAAGCTGGTGATCTTGATCGTAAGTGGTAGCGTGGACGGAGCGCTCGCGCGCCAATTCACTTCCAGTTGGATCGGTTCGCCGGGAAAGTAGAGCGGGAACACCGGGTGCACGGTAAATTCCTCGCTGCCGCGCAGTGCCAGCTCCGCCAGCGTTTGGACTAACTCGGCGGATGCCGGGCCACTATAGAAATCCGCCGCCAATTCAGAATTCAGAAAAACCCAGCGGCCGCCGCCAAAGCCGTTTCGCAGATGGTCGATCTCTATGGCGGGAGCGGCCAGCTTGCGGCCATCCTTAATACCCCATGCGAGCGCGTCGAGGCGCGCATCGATTGAGCCAGCGGCTCCTCCGCGATGATAGAGGTCCACGGCGCTCAGGCGAATTACGGGGCTGAAAGCGCGTCCCCAGGCGAAGCGAGGCAGCTTTAGCGGCAGGTCGGGGTTCGGTTGAAATTGCAATCCGTTGGAACCGGGAGTGGTCTGGTACTGGTCAATCATCAAAGAGCGCGCGAACCGGACACTATAGTCGCGCAGATTCCAGCCAGTGGAATCGTGATAAGCGGAGCGTGTGAATGGCCTGCCGCCCAACACCAGCAGGTTGCCTCCGTTCTTGAGGAACGCGTAGATCTCTGGCCAGGACTCCTCGGGAAACGCCGAACCGTATGGTAGTACCAGTAGCCGGGTGGCGGGATCTTTGAGTAGAGTCGCAAGCTGTCCCGCAGGAGCGAAACGAGCGCCTGGCAGCAGTGCCGCGATTTGGTGGGCTGACGGGCCGGCCGCATCCGCCGCCGGGAATCGGGCTTCGCTAAACACAACGGTGCTGGAAAAGTGATCGGCCGCCAGGGCCCCCGTGCCAACCGACAGCAGAAGCGCGCCAACTATAAACAGCGAGATTGTTCTCATGGGGCGGTTTGTCGACAAAGATACTATAACGATTTTCTTAACGTAGGTATCGATCACTGTTTGCCGGAAATCGTGTTATCTTGAGGGTCGCAAGACATGACGCTTGCCCAAGCATAGCCACGCGAGGCAAAGCCGCGGCTGTCAGGAGATAAGAACGGATGCCAATGCCGACCAACGTCAGCACAGGAACTCGACCGGAAGCGTTGAAGGCGCCAGCTGCAAGTTATGGAGGGCCGCTGGCTATTCTAACCACGCTGTTCTTCATGTGGGGCTCGCTCACCTCACTCAACGACGTGCTGATCCCCTATGCCCAACATGTCTTCAATCTGAGACTTGCTGCGAGCATGCTGATTCAGACGGCCTTTTTCTCTGCCTACTTCGTCTTTTCGATTCCATCCGCCAAAATCATCGACTGGCTCGGATACAAGAAGGCGATCATCGTGGGATTGTTGACGATGGTGATTGCGTGTCTAGCGTTCTATCCTGCCGCGAAAATCCCCTCGTTTCCATTTTTTCTTGCGGCGCTGATTGTGCTGGCAACGGGGATTACGATTCTTCAGGTCGCCGCGAACCCCTACGTTGCGGTGCTGGGAAGCTCCAAAACCGCTTCGAGCCGCCTGGTTCTTACGCAGGCCTTCAATTCGCTGGGCACGGCGGTTTTCCCTTTTGTTGGGGCTCGCGTGATTCTCGGCACGACAACGAAAGCCATCGCGCAGAGCACGTCGCAACAAGCCAATGCCATTATCCGTCTCTATGTGTATTTCTTTGCTGTGGCATTGTTCCTGCTGGCGATCGGCTTTGCCATGTCGAAGCTCCCCAAAATCGAGTCTGCCGAACACCGCATTGGGGAGAGGGTAAACGACTCTCTCTGGAAACACCCGAATCTTGTTTTCGGAGCGATCGGGATCTTCGTCTATGTCGGCGGGGAGGTTGCAATTGGTAGTTCCATCGCCAACTACCTCGCTCTGCCCAATATCGGTGGATTCGCGTCGAGCATCGCCGACCCAGCGACCCGCTACCACGCAGCCTTGGGAGAGGCGGCCAAGTACATATCTGTGTACTGGCTCGGTGCCATGATTGGAAGGTTTATCGGGTCACCAATTCTGCAGAAGGTCAAAGCCGGCAAACTACTGGCGCTATGTGCAATTATGGCCGCTCTGCTGGTTAGCGTTTCTGTGCTGACCAACGGCCATGTCGCCATGTGGTCCATCCTTGCGGTGGGCTTGTTCAACTCGATTATGTTCCCTTGCATTTTCACTCTGGGGATCGCGGAACTCGGACCGCTCACCGGAGACGGATCCGGCATCCTGAACATGGCGATCGTGGGTGGCGCCATCATTCCATATCTGGTTGGCAAAGTTGGAGACCTTATCAATCGCGCTTACTACCCGGCGATGACGCAAGGCGAGACGAGTTGGGGTCAAGGCATTCACTACGCACTTGTGTTGGCGGTGATTTGCTATCTCTACATTTTGTTCTTCGCAGTGAGCGGATCGAAACCGAACAGCGAGCGATATGCCACAGGTGTGGCTGGGTCGGACTAGCGCCGTGACCGCGTGATGAGTCATATGGTGGAGTGACGGGTGTCTCGCGAGCCTGCCCTGAGCGAAGTCGAAGGGTCCAGCCGGGCGGGGGACGCCCGGCGCTCCACCAGCAAACCTGGATGTCACGTCTTAAGGAGCACATCACGTGAGCAGAACCCTCCTTCTCCTGGCGGCTATCTTCGCCCTCGGCCCGGTGGCCGTGTCACTGGATCAGCAACTGGCCAACACGCCGCCGATGGGATGGAACAGCTGGAACAAATTCGGCTGTAACGTCAGCGAGGACCTGATCCGCCAAATTGCCGACGCGATAGTTGCCTCCGGCATGAAGGATGCCGGCTACCAGTACGTTGTCATCGACGACTGCTGGCAGGTGGAGCGCGACGGCAATGGGAACATCGTGGCCGATCCCAAACATTTTCCGTCCGGTATGAAAGCGCTCGCCGACTATGTCCATGCGAAAGGCCTGAAGTTCGGCCTCTACTCCGATGCGGGAACCAAAACTTGTCAGGGCCGTCCGGGCAGCCGTGGATATGAGTTTCAGGACGCGCGGCAGTATGCGGCTTGGGGCGTGGATTATCTGAAGTACGACTGGTGCAGCACCTCGACGCAGGATGCGCGCTCTTCTTATGAGATCATGCGCGCCGCGCTGGACGCCTCTGGCCGGCCGATTGTCTTTAGCATTTGCGAATGGGGCGCTAGCCGGCCATGGCTCTGGGCGAACGGTGTAGGAAATCTTTGGCGCACCACGGGAGACATCCAGGACCGATGGCAGGGCAAGAAAGAATGGAAACCCGGCGATTGTTGTAGCTACGGCATGCTTGACATCGTGGATCAGGAGGTTGGACTTGAGTCCTTTGCCGGGCCTGGACATTGGAATGATCCCGACATGCTCGAAGTCGGCAATGGCGGAATGACCACGGCGGAATGCCGCGCCCACTTCAGTCTCTGGGCGATTCTGGCCGCTCCTCTGATCGCGGGCAACGATCTGCGCGACATGAAGCCGGAGATTCGCGAAATTCTCGCGAACAAGGAAGTGATTGCGGTCGATCAAGATCCAGCAGGCAGCCAGGGCCGCCGTGTGCGCAAAAACGGGGACTTCGAAGTATGGTCTAAGCTGATGCAGGATGGAAGCCGTGCCGTGGTTTTGCTCAACCGGGGAACTAAGGACGCAGAGATCGGCGTGCCATGGGAAGATCTGGGATATCCCGCGCATTTGAGCGCCCAGATTCGGGATCTCTGGCACGCCAAGGATCTGGGGGAACGCAAAGGGATGTTCTCCTCCACGGTGGCGCCACACTCCGTCGTGATGGTAACGGTGAAGCCGTAGGCAGCAAGACGCGTTCGTCCGCCGCAACCAAATCAGAGCCCGAAAAAATGGCCCTTCGCGAGGGCCTTTCGATTTTGTACACGAATTACATAAGCTGCATGCTCGTTGAAACCAAGTGAGCGGCGCGTGGATGTTATCTTTATGAGCGTAATGAATCGCCGGAAATCACTTCATGGAAGTTCTCACAAGACTCTTTGAGCAGCATTTCCACTCGCCGGTTGAGCGGGTACAGCCGCTGCAGGGCCAACTGGGCGGTTCGGGCCGCAAGATCATCCGGCTTTCCAGCGAAAAACGCAGCGCGATTGGCATCCTGTATGACGTGCGCGAAGAGAATGTTGCCTTCCTCGAATTTTCCCGGCACTTTCGCCGGCGCGGTCTGCCGGTGCCGGAAATTTATGCCGAGGATTTAAGCCACGGCGCTTATCTCGAAGAGGACTTTGGTGACACCACGCTTTTTGAGTTTCTCTCCGACCATCGTAGCGGCGCGACCATCGCTCCCGAGGCAGTCGCGGCCTATCGCAAAGTTGTTGCCGTGTTGCCGCGCTTTCAGGTCGAAGCGGGCCGCGACTTGAATTACAAAGTGTGCTATCCGCGCGCCAGCTTCGATCGCCAGTCCATCGCGTGGGACTTGAATTACTTCAAATACTACTTTCTCAGACTCGCCGGCATCCCTTTCAACGAGCAAGCGCTGGAACGCGATTTCAGCCGCCTGACGAAATTGCTGTTGAGCGCCAGCCGCGATTATTTTCTTTATCGGGATTTCCAATCCCGCAACATCATGTTGCGCAGAACCCTGAACGAAGACCAGCCATTCTTCCTGGACTATCAAGGCGGCCGGAAAGGCGCGCTGCAATACGATATTGCTTCGCTTTTGTACGACGCCAAGGCCGATCTGCCTCCCGATCTGCGCCAGCAATTGCTCGATTATTATCTCGACAGCCTGGCCGGCTTCCTTGATCTTGATCGCTCCGCGTTCATGCAGCATTACTACGCCTACGTTTATGTCCGCATCATGCAGGCGCTGGGCGCTTACGGCTTTCGCGGCTTCTACGAGCGCAAAGAGCATTTCCTGCAAAGCGTGCCATACGCGCTAAAAAACATACGCTGGCTGCTTCATAATGTGGAGTTGCCCCTCGCGTTGCCGACGCTGATGGAAGCCTTCAAGGCTATGGTGGCCTCGGATAAGTTGCAAGGTCTAACATCGTCGTCTGAACCGGAAAAGTTGACCGTGCGGGTTTTTAGTTTTTCATTTCACCGCGGCCTGCCGCAGGACGCGAGCGGAAATGGCGGCGGCTTCGTGTTCGATGGCCGAAGTCTCCCGAATCCCGGACGCGAAGAGCGCTTCAAAACTCTCACCGGGAAAGACGCGGCGGTAATTGACTATCTCAATCAGCAGGAGAGCGTGCATCAGTTTCTTGCCAACGCAATCTCACTGGTGGACGCAAGTGTCAGCACTTATCAGGGTCGCGGCTTCAAGCACCTGATGGTGTCGTTCGGCTGCACCGGCGGTCAGCATCGCTCGGTCTATCTGGCGGAGCAGTTGGCGAAACATTTGCACGCCAGGGGTGGAGTGGAAGTGGTGGTGCATCATCGTGAGCAGGAGCAGCTGAATCAATGAAAGCGATGATTCTCGCCGCCGGCCTCGGCACGCGCTTGCGTCCCCTCACCGATGATCGTCCCAAAGCGTTGGTCGAAATCGACGGCCGCACGTTGCTGGAGATCACGCTCTCTCGCTTGCGTAACTTCGGAGTTGGCGAGGTGATAATCAACGTCCACCACTTCGCTGACATGATTGTGGAGTACCTGAAAACGAACAACAACTTCGGCATGCACATAGAAATCTCGCGTGAGGATGTCTTGCTCGATACCGGAGGTGGTTTAAAAAAAGCCGCTCATTTCTTCGTCGGGGATTCCAGCCGTCCCGATTCGAGCGGGCAAGAACCCTTCATCGTGCACAATGTCGATGTCCTCAGTGCCATCGACCTCCGGCGCATGGTGCAGTTTCATACTGAAAATCAGGCTCTCGCTACCCTGGCGGTGAAGGACCGCAAGACGTCGCGGTACCTGCTGTTCGACGACCAGCTCCAGCTTTGCGGCCGACGATTCGGCGACGATCGACCGGAGCTTGTTGGAGATCGCAAGCATGCGCAGTCTCTGGCTTTTTCCGGCATCCACGTTATTTCTCCGCGTCTTCTTGCGATGATGATCGAAGACGGCGCATTCTCCATCGTCGCCTCGTATTTGCGTCTCGCTGCCCAGGGAGAAAAAATCCTCGCCTTCCGCGCCGACGAATATTATTGGCGCGATCTCGGAAGGCCGGAAGGTGTGGCGCGAGCTGCGAAGGATTTAAAGCAAAAGGTCATCGCCCGGTAGGCTCAGCGTTGCACCCCTCGCAACTGATACTCTCAAGACATCGACATCCAGGAGACCGCAAATCATTGCCGCCCATTGTCAACGCCCAGGAAATTACGAAAGCCTTCGCAGCGAACCCGCTCTTTCAGAATGTTTCCTTTACGATTTCTGACGCAGATCGCATCGGCCTGATTGGCCCGAACGGATCCGGTAAATCCACCCTTCTAAGAATTCTGGCTGGCGAGGTAAAGCCCGACAGCGGGGAAGTGTCATTCCGCAAGCGCACCCGTCTCGCCTGTGTCGAGCAAGACTCGCGCTTCAAATCCGGGACGACGGTGCGCTCGGTAATTGAAAGCGCTCTTGATCGCAGCGGAGTTTCCGGATCCGAGCGCGGCGCGCGCTTTGCCGAGACACTTGGCCGCGCCGGTTTTGAAGATCTGGATGCGCAAGCGACCGAGTTATCCGGTGGCTGGCAGAAGCGTCTCGCAATTGTCGAAGCCCTGGTGCAGCATCCCGACATCCTCCTGCTTGACGAGCCGACCAACCATCTTGATCTTCTCGGAATCACGTGGCTGGAAGATCTGCTTGAAGCGGCGGCCTTTGCCAGCGTCATTGTGAGTCACGACCGCTATTTTCTAGAGAATGTCACCACCGACATGGTCGAACTCAATCGTATTTATCCCGACGGCTCCCTCCGCGTCCACGGCAGTTACATCAACTTTCTGGAGAAGAAAGAAGAATTCCTGCACGCGCAGTCCAAGCGCCAGGAAGCGCTTGAGAATCTCGTTCACGGGGAAATTGAATGGCTCCGTCGCGGAGCAAAAGCCCGCACCCGCAAGTCCAAAGCCCGCATCAGCAAGGCTGGTGAACTCATGGGAGAGCTAGCCGACCTCAACTCGAGAACCCGCAGCACCACAGCGCAAATCGACTTTTCGGCCACCGACCGCAAGACCAAACGTCTGATCGAACTGCGGGACGTCACCTGCACAATGGGAACCGGCCAGTTATTCGACGGCCTCAATTTCATCCTCACGGCTGGAATGCGCGTGGGTCTCGTAGGCCCGAACGGCAGTGGCAAGACGACCCTGCTCCGGTTGTTGCAGGGAGACCTGGCTCCAACCGGTGGCGAGATTCGCCGTGCCGATTGGCTGCGCATCGTCTACTTCGACCAGACTCGCACGCTCGATCCCGACGTAACTCTGCGCCGTGCGCTCGCGCCGGACGGCGATTCCGTCGTGTATCGCGATCGCGTAATCCACGTTGCCGGATGGGCCGCAAGATTCCTATTTACCGGTGAGCAACTAAGCCAGCCCGTCGGGCGGCTTTCTGGAGGCGAACGCGCGCGCGTCCTGATCACGCAGCTCATGCTCCAGCCCGCGGACATTCTTCTGCTCGATGAACCCACCAACGACCTCGACATTCCGACCCTGGAAATCCTGGAAGAAAGCCTGATCGATTTTCCCGGCTCGCTCGTACTGGTGACGCATGATCGCTACATGCTCGACCGTGTATCCAGCATCGTTCTCGGACTCAACGGAAAAGGCGGCGCCGATACCTTCGCCGACTACGGACAATGGGAGGCATGGCAGGCACAGCGGGCGAAATCGGAAGAGACCGCTACCGGGCCGTCACAGAATGGTGCGACGCCGCCAGCCCCAACTAAGAAAAAACTCTCCTATTTGGAAGCACGAGAATATGCCACCATTGAGCAACGTGTGGAAGAAGCCGAGCAGTTGGTGCAAGCGAAACGCGCGGAACTGGAAGATCCAACCAATGCGACAGATGCCTCGCATCTGGTAAGCGCTCAGGCCGCGCTGGACGCGGCTCAACACGCGCTGGATAACCTCTACACCCGTTGGGCCGAACTGGAAAAAAAGAGCGGCTAAACCCACCGTGCCGATCCCTAAACTTGTCACCTTGAGCGGAGCAGTCCGCGGGTGAGGAAAAGAGCAGGGACGCCACCATAGACACCGACAGCGCCACTCACTACGACTGGAAGGAATATTGGAGGAGCGGCAGCCAGAAGGCGGAGAACCAAACGGCGGCAGTTAGATGCCATGCGGCATTCGGAGGGTTGGCGAGTTCGTTCCGAGTTGACCTCTGCGATTTCCAAGCCACGAAAAATTCAGTTTACTCTTTACGGCAGATTGCATCATACCCAAGCGCATTCGTGTGGAAACAAGGCGCCCGGGAGACTCGTTTGCACTACTGTCTGAAGAATTTTCAAAAGCTTCTGATGACGACACTCGCGACGGTGCTGTTTCCCGCCACCGCATTTTGCCAGACAATATGTTGCCAGGCCACGACCTTCGTGCCGGAGACGCCGGCCAACGCAGATCCGGCACCGAAGTTTAATGCTGTACAGAATTTTAATGTGTCGGCATTACAGAATTTTAATGTCTCGGCATTTCGGGCAGAAACGTTCGATTTCGATGATGACACGACTGGCAATGCGGCTGCGCAGCAATCGGAGCAGCAACCCGGACTGGTTCACAGGTCTGTGAAGCGAATCCTGGAAGACCAGAAAGGAATTTATCTATCTCCCTTCGAGCCATCGCATTTGAAGTACGACGCCATCTTTTTGGCTGGCACGGCGGCTTTCCTGGTGACCGACCGGCATATTGAAAACAATCTTCCTGGCGGTCACTACCAGTTATATTCAGACAGTTCCAATATTGCGATTGGCGGCCTCGCCGCCACGCTGGGTGGAGTCTGGTTATACGGAATCAAGGGGGACCATCCGCACGCCCGAGAAACCGGCGAACTGGAATTGGAGACCCTGACCAACACGTTTCTGGTTTACGCGCCGATGCAGTTCATTGCTGCAAGACAGCGTCCGGGCGAAGGCAACGGGCATGGAGATTTTCTGCGTCATTCCATGATTAACACATCGTTTCCCGGCGGGCACGCGATGTTTACCTGGGCCATGGCCACGGTAGTGGCGCATGAGTACTCGCAGCCCTGGGTAAGAGTGCTGACTTATTCGGCGGCCTTCACGGTTACGCTAACCCGATTCCTGGCACGCGACCACTGGGCGTCGGATATGTGGGTGGGAACGGGGCTCGGGCTCGGCATCGGTACGTTCACCTTCCACCAACATTGCGACCCGGATTTAAGCTCTTCGTGCAAGCGCCACTACGCGAGAATATTTAAGAGGAATACAAAATCGGAATTGGATTACGCGCCGGGTAGTCTACAGTGGAATGCCGAACTGAACAACAATTACGCCAGCGGATGGCCGATCTCCCAGTGATGTCCGGAGGGACACGGACCGAGATCGCGATAAACCTTGTCCGCTTCTTCCGGGCTCTCCAATCGCCGTTCGCCACACTCCCCAGTGTCCGTATCGACAAACGCAAACAGAGCATCACGAAAGGATGGATGTCCTAAGCCTTGACGAAATCAATAAATCCGTGTTGCACGTCCGTCCTCACCAACTTCGCCCGCAGCTTATCGCCAACATGCAACCCCTGCGCTCCCTGTGCCAACAGTCCCTCGATGTGTGGCTGCATAACGCGAACAAACGTTCCCTTTGGCGTGACTCCGGTGATGATGGCGTCGAAGGTTTCACCCACCCGATGACTCATCGCAATGGCGGCCAGCCGCTTCGACATTTCCCGCTCCACCTTTCGCGCGGCATCGCCTTTCTCGGTGCAGTTCGAGGCGATGGCGGCGAGATCATTGTCGGAGTAAGGTCCGGGCTTTCCGTCGAGCAGCGCTTTGATTAACCTCTGCGTGACCACATCAGCGAAACGCCGATTGGGCGCGGTCGAGTGGGTGTAGTCCTGCACAGCGAGTCCGAAGTGTCCCTCCTCGGGATCGCCGGGACGCTCCAGAACATATTCGCCCGGCCCAATCAGCTTGATGACCGCGAGCGAGAGGTCGGCGAAGTGATCGGGATCGGCGGCTTTGCGCTTTAGAAGAAAATTGTTGAGCGCCTTCGAATCAGGCTGCGCGGGCAGCTTTTCGCCTTGCTCCGCCGCGAGTCGCACAATACCGTCCCAATGTTCGGGGGTTTTCACGATGCGGCGCAGAGAAGAAACTTTTTCCAGCAGCCGTGCCACCACGCCGTTGGCGGCGATCATGAAGTCCTCGATCAGCTCCGTCGCTCGATTTTTCCCCTGGTTTAGGACGTCGACGACCTGATCGTTCAGCACCACCGGAAGAGCTTCATTGGTGTCAAGGTTCAGCGCACCGTGCTCGAAGCGTAGTTTTCTGAGCGCCTGGGCAACGTTGTCCTGGAGCTTGAGCTGCGCCTGCAGTTCCGAAGACGCGGCCACTTTGGGCGGAGCCGCCGCTGTGCCCTCCAGCCATGCTCCGACCGCGTTGTAGGTGAGTTGCGCCTTGTTACGAATGATGGCCCGATACACATTGCTTGAGCTCAGCGAGCCGCCGGTATCGACTACAAATTCCGTCACGACGGCCGGCCTGTCTGAATTTTCGAGCCACGACGACGCGCCGGTCGAGAGCTCGTTCGGCAACATTGGGAAAATGCTTACGCCGGTATAGACGGAGGTCGTCTCCCGCTCGGCGTGTTGATCGATGGGAGTGTCTTTGGCGACAAAGGAGTCCACGTCAGCGATGCCGATCATCACCTTGATGTCACCATTGGGCAAGCGTTCGGCGACTTCGATCTGGTCGAGGTCTTTGGATGTGTCGTTATCAATCGAAGACCAAAGCAGATTACGAAGGTCACGGACCTTGTCCGACGGCGCCAGGTGCGACGGATGAGCCTTGATATCCGCCAGTTGTTTTTGAGTCTCGGGAGGAAAATCCGGCTGGAAACCCTGTGCCTGCATGACCTGCCGCGCGATTGCCTGAAGATTGATGGAAGACCGGGGATCGTTCATAAGCGTCTAAAAAAGGCTAACATGAATCGCGGTTTTTCCCTGTGAGCCCCTGTGTTCCCTGTGGGTTAAGCCTTCGACTTTGGGAGCGAAAGGGGTCGTGATATTCTTATAACAGTAGCTGCGTCTTCCTCCTTTGGATCGATTCCCGCAGTTCCCTAAAGATCATGATTTCAGTCAGCAATGTTTCGATGCGTTACGGCGCCAAAGTTCTATTTGACGAAGTTTCCACCGGCTTTATTCCGGGGAAGCGCTACGGTCTCACCGGTCCCAACGGCGCGGGCAAGTCCACGTTCATGAAGCTTCTCACCGGCGAGCTTGAGCCGCAGAAGGGAACTGTCGTCCGTCCGCGGAAGCTCGGCGTTCTGAGCCAGGATCAATTCGCCTTTGATAAGTATCGCGTGATTGATGCCGTGATCATGGGCAACCGGCGCTTGTGGGCCGCTCTCGAAGAACGCGAAATCATCTATGCGAAGCATGAGATGACGGACGCGGACGGTATGAAACTCGGGGAACTCGAAGGGATCGTCGGCGAGGAGGACGGCTACACCGCCGAAACCGACGCTGCGATTTTGCTCCAGGGCCTCGACATTCCCGACGAGCAGCACGAACGGAAAATGTCGGAGTTGCCGGGCGGACAAAAAGTGCGCGTGCTGCTGGCGCAGGCATTGTTCGGACATCCGCAGGCGTTGTTGCTCGATGAGCCCACGAACAATCTCGATCTGGATTCTATTCACTGGCTGAAGAATTTCCTGAATCAATATGAGGGCGTGCTGATCGTGATCTCACACGACCGTCATTTCCTGAACGGCATTTGCACCCATATTGCCGACATCGATTACGAGACCATCATCACTTACACCGGCACTTATGACGACATGGTGGTCGCGAAGACACAGATTCGCTCGCAGATCGAATCGCAAAACGCTCAGCGCGAGAAGAAGATTGATCAGTTGAACGAGTTCATCGCGCGCTTCTCCGCCGGAACCCGCTCCAGCCAGGTACAGTCGCGGCGCAAGGAAGTCGAGCGCTTGCAGGTCACCGAGCTGGCGAGGTCGAATATCCAGCGTCCGTACCTGAAGTTCGAGCAGAAGCGGCCGTCCGGCAAACACATCCTTGAAATCGAAGGTCTCACAAAGGCATACGGAGAAGCCAAAGTGATTTCCGGCTTCACGGCGAGTGTGATCCGAGGAGAAAAGATCGCGCTGATGGGCCGGAACGGCTCCGGCAAAACCACTCTGGTGAACGCGCTGCTCGCGAACTCGCCGACGGTTTCGGAGTCGGACCTGCGAAAAACGAGCGGCTACGACGGGCCTTTTGTGGACGGCGGAAAAGTTATCTGGGGTCACGAAGCGGCAGTGGGATATTTCGCTCAGGATCACAAGGCGCTAATCGAGCCCGGCATCAAGGTTCTGGAGTGGCTCCATCAGTGGGATCCTTCCGCTTCGACCGAAGAGATTCGCGGCATACTGGGCCAGATGCTCTTTCCCCGCGATGATGCCGACAAAGGTACGGACATACTCTCCGGCGGAGAAGCGGCGCGGTTGCTCTTTTGCAAACTGATGCTGCAGAAGCCGAACCTGCTCGTGCTCGACGAGCCGACCAATCATCTGGATCTCGAATCGATCAATGCCCTCAACATTTCGCTGCAGCGCTATCCCGGAACGGTATTGCTGGTCACGCATGACGAGGATTTGATTGATGAAGTCGCGACTAGAATCTGGCATTTCGAGGGCACCCATGAAATCACCGATTTCAAGGGCGCGTACGGTGAGTACCAGGCCGTTCTCGCTTAACCGGTGATCCCAAAATAGATTTGTCATCCTGAGCGGAGCGAAGGACCTGCTTCTTCTGGCACCATCACGAAATCGCTACTTACTCTTCGCCCCCTCATGAACGATCGCCAGCAGAGGACCTTTCCTAGCCTTTCTCTTTGAGCTCGATTTCTTGCGGGACTTGGAAGAATCTCCGACGATGTCAGCGACGGTAGTGCTCTCCAGTATCTTGGCCGCGGCATCTCGCACCTCCAAGAAAACACCATAGAGCGCGCGATGGTCGGGATCGGTGATGATCAGGCTGCGGAGTTGATCCGCATCCCCAAAGGGCGCAAGTGGACCGTCAACCAGACGAATGATCTCGCTGAGTTTGATCTCCGCTGGCGCCCGCCGCAACCGGTAGCCGCCCTTCGCACCGCGAACGCTTTCCACGATGCGCGCGTTCTTGAGTTCCAGCAGAATCAACTCTAGAAATTTCTCCGGCAGATCGCTATCCAGGGCGATGTCCCGGATCTTGACGGTTTCGCTTCCATATCGGCGGCCAAGGGTCATTATCGCTTGCAGCGCGTAAAGCCCTTTTTGCGAGATCTTCAATCTTGTATCCTTTCGAACTGCTTGGACGTACTCTAGTGCCCTCGAGCCCGCTTTGCAACTAATCTGGTTGGCGAGTTCCAAAGTTCCACAAGCCACCTTACTTCCAGCGAATCACCCCGGCTTCCGCGCAAGCATCCAGGTAGTCGGCAACAAGATTCACCGGCAAAGGCCCGTATTCGGCTGACACCGCGTCGCGTATCTCGCCTACGGTGCGCTTTCCATTCACGAAGTTTACGATCTCATAAGCATATAGCTCGGACTGGTCGCGCACGTTCAGTAGTTGGGTAGCTTCGCTGTTGATCAGCTTGATTTTCGCGTAACGATCTTTGCCCAGGCGGGCCAGCACAACATTGTCGTTCTGGTAAGTCAGCGGGCCGAATTCCCCTACGCGGATGGGCACGCGTTTCGCGTCGGAGGCGCTGGCCCAGGGTGCGGTGGGCGCTATCCCTGTTGCTCCGCGGAACTTCGCCCGCTTGTCGAGCCACTTTTGGAAACCTGTTGCTTGATCCGCAAGGGCTTTCGCTCCGTCTGCATCCGCCTCGGCAGGCCCGCCGGTGAATTCGACTATGGAGTGCAGAGTCGCGCTTTCGCGCTGCGATGTTTGGTTCACCAGGTTGCGCGCTTCATACCAGGCTACGCCCGCGCCGAGTTGAGGGTCATCCACTAACTGCTGCGCCGCTCCGAAGACCTGGGCGAGGCGAACTTCGGCCTGTGCAGTTAGAAATGGGACTAACGTTGGAAGCTGTTGCGCAGTGACGCTTGCATAGACGTATCCCGAGGCTGCTCCCAGCAGCGCCACCCGCCGCAACTTGGTGGCATCGATCTGATCGAGGGTGTCGTGGTCGGTGTGAATGTATATGTCGGGCCAGTCGCGAAGGTAAAGTGACGGGACCGCGATGGTGGATGAATCGTAATCATCGTGATCACTGCCGCTCGAATAAGGCGTTACATCCGCGATAAATTCGTTGCGGGTGCCTTGTCCGCCAGTGCGGGTTTCGACAATGCCCGTGTCGGCCGGCGTCTCGCCCTCTGCATACCCGCTAGCGGCGGTGCGAATCGCATCGAGAAACACGGCGCCTACATCGGTCACAAAACTTGGTAGCGACCACGGGGTGCCGGTGACGTGGAACATCGACTTGTTTTTGAAGGGGTCGCCGCCAACCATATCCATGTGGATGTTGGCTCGCAGCCGCTGCTTGATCTCCGGATGGCTAGCGAGAAACGCCATGGTGCCCTCGACCTCCGGTCCCCAGACAAAGCGCAGAGTGCGCTTGGGCCTCGGAAGTTGACCCGAATCAATTAAATGCGCCAGCACGCGCGCGGACTCAAGAATGGTGACGCATCCGCTTCCGTTATCGTTTGCGCCTGGACGTTCGTGATCGAGATGGCAGCTGTAGACAATTTCTCCCGCAGCAGAGTCCGTGCCGGGAATTGTTGCGGTTACGACCGTCCAGTGGCCCGGACCGACGGTTGCTTTCACGTGGGCATTCAGAGTGACGTATTCGCCATTTCGCAAGTGAGACCGCAACGCCTCGGCGGTCTGGCGAGAGACCATGAAGGCGAAGCCGGACGGTTGACGCGCATCCAAATGACCCCACCGAACTACAGTCGTATCCAGGCCAGACCACGCCGTGGTCTGGTTCGGCATGTCGCTGACGATGCCCACGGCACCATGCTGCGCGATCGCCAATTCCTGCACCCGCGCCAGAACACCGTCCGACAACACGATCTTGCCGCGCACGTCCTTGCCGGAGTAATCCGCTTCGCTCGTGCCGTTGCCGACGTCGACCAGTTCCGTTTCCACGTCGGCGCTGTGACTGTAGTCCGCGAGGTGGATGGGATCGGTCTTCCAATCTCCGAGAAGAATATGCTGAGGCCGGATTTCCCACAGCCGAGCCTCTTCGACCGTCCATGCCAGGTAGGAGCGCATCAGGCCGTAATGCCTCGTGCCATCGATGGGGCACTGCTCGCTATGAGCATCGGCCAGGCCGTACTCGCGCGCGCGTTGCAACACGAATTGCGCTGCCTGATCAAACTCCGCGGTGGCCGGGACACGATGCAAGCCGGTCAAGTAGCGAAGGTTCTCGTAGGGAGCAGCACCGCTCGACTCGTCTCGCAGCGTCGTCCACTCGCGAACGCTGAGGAACGGTTGTTGACCAAAAGCACAGAGGGTAGTGAATGCGATAAGGAAGCACATCAGCCTGCGCATAAGCTAACGAGGATAGCACCAGATTTTGGGTGGCGCAGCGCTTCAGCGCTGCGATAACTGGCCGGTGTTGCGAAAGGCTTTAGCTGCTATGGCCCATGGAGAGAACCCCACTAGCGCGACGAAGCCATCTTCATCGCGGGGTCGCCACTCTCGTCGTGCGATTCGCCCTCGAGACAAACGCGATGCCACAATTCGAGATTGAGCAGCCGCCAGATGCGGTCGTAATTATCGCGATGCTTCGCGCGATGTTCATTGAACAGCTTCTCGATCGCTTCGCGGCGCAAGTATCCGCGATTCAGGCTGCGCGGTTCGAGCAGCATCTCGCGAATCGTTTCCAGTCGCGATCCGGCGAGCCATCCACTCCACGGTGTCGGGAATCCCAGCTTTGGTCGGTACAGAATCGAGTGCGGGAGCAGATCCTCCACCGCCTTCTTGAGGATCCGTTTGCCGGCTAATCCTTGAATCTGCACTTCGCGTGGAATTCGAGTCGCGAATTCAACCAGCACATGATCGAGAAACGGCACCCGGCTTTCGATGGATGTGGCCATGCTCACGTTGTCCTGCTTCATCAGCAGTTCCACCAGGTAGGTTTTGATGTCGGTGTAGAGCAGCCGCTGCAGCATTTCGCCCGACGAGCGCTCCCAGTAATCGAGAACATTCTTATATGCCGTACTGGGCGCCGCTTCCCGTGCGAACTCGTCGGTCAGCAATCCGCTCTGTTCCGCTTCGCCAAAGGCGGAAAAGAAATTATCGAAGTAGAACGAGGCCCAGGAATTTCCATCCTTCGCTAGAAAGGTGTGTTCCAGTTTCCGGCGTAGGGTTGCTCCCAGCAGGGAAGAGGTCGCAACCGTGGTGCGCAATCCGCGGCGCAGAATGCTCGGAACGACGCTACGGTACGCTCGGTCCATGGCCGCATTTTTCAGTGTGAAGGCATAGCGCGTGTAGCCCGCCAGCGTTTCATCGGCGCCCTCACCGGTCAGCACCACCGTAACTCGCTCCCGGGCCAGCCTGGAAACAAAATAAAGCGAGACGCTCGAAGGCCACACGATCGGCTCGTCTTCATGCCAGATCAAATGTGGCAGCGCCGCAAAAAAATCCTGCTCGCTGACCAACACTTCATGATGCCGCGAATGGATATGATCCGATACTGTGCGGGCAAAGGGCAGTTCGCTGTAAGTCTGCTCGGTATAGCCGACGGAAAAAGTCTCGACTGGCTCGCGCCGTATTTTTGTCATCAGCGCGGCCACCGCGCTCGAATCCACGCCACCGCTCAGGAAGACGCCCAGCGGCACGTCGCTCATCAGGTGGCTGTTGACCGCGCCTTCCAGTAACTCGCGATAACTCTGGACGTAGTAACTCTGATCTCGCGATTCGTGCGGCTTTGACGCATCCAAATCCCAGTACTGCCGGATTTCCGCTTTGCCTTCCGGGCCAATCGTCATCGTGTGCCCGGGCAGCAGCTTGCGGATTCCGGCGTAGAAACTTTCCTCGCCCGACAAATATCCAAACGCCAAATACTCCGGCAGCGCCGCTCGATTGAACTCCGCGCGAATCCCGCCATGCGCCAGCACCGCTTTGATTTCTGATCCGAACAGCAGCCGCTCCGACGTCAACTTGTAGTACAGAGGCTTGATGCCCAGCCGGTCGCGAGCTACGAAGAGAGTTTTCCTGTTGCGATTCCAAATGGCAAAGGCGAACATTCCGCGCAGGTGCTGCACGCAATCGGCGCCATATTCTTCGTAGAGGTGGATCACGGTCTCGGTATCGCTGTGCGTGCTGTAGCGGTGGCCGCGCGCGATCAGTGGCTCGCGCAACGCGAGATGGTTGTAAATCTCGCCATTGAATACGATCCAGAGTGTGCCATCTTCGTTCGAAATGGGCTGATGTCCGCCTGCAACATCAACAATGCTGAGGCGCCGCATACCGATGCCCACCGAGCCGTCCGTATAAAAGCCGTCGTCGTCGGGCCCGCGATGGCTGATCACGCGGCACATTTCGCGCAAAGCCGCGGCGCTCGCCCGCGCGTCCCGTCCGAATTCAAGAATCCCAGCGATCCCGCACATTTAGTGCTTCTCCGCGTATGGTGACGAACCTTGATTCGACGAACTATGATCCACGCCAGCCGACGAGGAAGGCGAGCCGCCCGTCAGCTCTTTGAACAAGGGCGTAACCGAAAACGCATCAGGCATCGCGTTCATCAATGCATCCTGCTTGCGCCACTCGAAAAAGTTGGAGGGCCCCGCCGCCTTCAGCAGAGGCTGTCCCTGCCACGCGACGAAAGTCCCGCCGATTACGATCAAGTGCGCGAGGTTCTCTTTTTCGATGCGGCAATACAACACTCGCGCGTCCGAAGACCACGGACCGAAACTCCACGCGTCGTCGCCGAGCGCAAAAAAGAATCCGTGGCTCTCGTCATGATAATCGAGTTCGTAGACCTGCACCGCCGCTTGCGCCATGCTGGCTAGTCGTGGTTCAAGTTTTTGTTCGATGTGTGATGCGGTAAGACGTTCGCCCTCCGCCCGGATTGGGCCTCGCCGTGGCACCAGTGCCGTCGCCGTCTCTGCCGGCAGCAACACGCGCGCGTGGCAACGCACCAGCGGTGCAGGCTGGAACGCGCCGTAAGCAGGCGAGACCAGAGTTCTGCTAACCTCCGTCGCTACGTGCCAGACCGTTTCCTCTGGCACGATCAGGCTTAGACCGGACTCGCCAGAGGCAGTGTCAGAAGTCGATCTTGATCTTGATACTTCCACCCGTCCCAAGCTGACGGTTTGAACTTCGAGATCGGGCGCGAAGTGCCACCGTATCTCCAGTTCATGTTCCGTTCGACCAAGCGCAATATCGCGTACCAGCCACACACCGCCTGCGATCTCTGTCGTTAGCTTTAGCACGTGCCGCCGATGCACAACCGGATCCGCCAGCCGCGCATATCCATTATGGCTGCCCCCAAAGTAAGTGAAGCTCTTCCCCACGATCCAATTTTCCACTTGCGTGCTTGGAATGTGAGTCCACGAAAAAGGTTCATCTGCAATTGCCTGGTCGACTCCATCCACGCGCATGGTGTTGTGCGCACCAGTCCCGCGAAGCGTGTTCCGATCCGCGGGATCTTTCGCAATGTAGACGCCGCTCCCGGAATCCACCAGCCAGCGCCGTCCGTCCATCGTGAGTCGCAGACTGAGTGCGTCGGCATGTCCGTGGCCTGAGCGACCCACGCCCTGAGGACCGGCATCCACCACCATTGCCTGTGCGTACGGCTGTGAATCCGCCAGCACGTAAAGCCCACCTTCGGGAAAGGCGATTGACGTCGCAACGGGGGTCGTTTTTGCGCGCGCGAGTTTCTGGACGGCTTGATCGCCAAACAACCAGATCGCTTCCTCGGTCAGCCGCGCCGCCGAAAACTCCCCGGAGTACATCACCGAACCGAGCGCCAGCGGATCCGTCATCTGTTCCGTCCGGTTACGCCGCGGATTCCACAACCGTCCGCCGTCATCATCGCCGAAGCTTTCCGCCGGTCCTGCCTGCGCGAGTGCTGCGACAACATCGAGCATTCGTCCCAGCACCGTGTCATATGCCGGAGGAATTTCGAGTCGATTCCGGGCCGCGAGCAAGCGAGCATAGAGAAAGAAGTCGAGCGCATAAACGTGGTAGTACAGTGATTGCTCGAAGTAAACGCCATCCGGACGCACCTGCCGCTCAGCCTCGCGCAGCACAATCTTCCACCCGGATTCCTTCCAGTGCGCGGCCCGCGGCATTTGCGGATACAACGTTCCCAGAAAGAGCAGCGCAACCGCTTCCCCCAGCAGGTGCGTGTTCGGAGAGAAATACGTAGATAGATAGCGCTCAATATAACGCCCGTGAAACGCGAGCGCCGGCGCCATCTCCGCACGAAAAGTCGCGCACTCGGCCATTCCCGCCAGTAACTGGTCCACCCAGATCCACGACAAACTACGGAAGGCAACCTCCAGCGTGCTCCCCCAGTTGATTCCCAACGGATACGGATTCGCATTGATCCAGCTGTGCCACTGCGCCATAAGTTCGCGAGTGTATTTCTCGTCCCCGCTGAGCAGTCGGGCCTTGGCGAGCGTCACCAGGTGCTGGTGCCGGTTCAATTCCCAAGTGACCTTGTGGTCTCCCACAACTGCGAAATCAAGAAATGGAATCTTGAACCACGGATCCAGCGGCGCACGCTGGCCGTGCACCGGATCGAGATGCCAGTCGATCTCGCTGCTATAGTCAAGATGTTCGTAGCCCAGCAGGCGAAAACGATGGCCGCAAATCTCATCAGCCTCGCGCAGAATTTCGTTCGCTTCGTCGTGTAGATGTTTCTGCAACAACTCCGTGCGCTCTGAAATTTCACTGGCGGGAAACAAGAATTGCCCCGGCCGCGCCGCCGAATCCGTATTCAGCCGAATCGCCCCAGCGTTCATACCCATCCGGTGCATAAGCAGGTCGCTTTGCTTGTGGAATTCCTGCCCCATGCGCACGCGTACCTCTTCCCAGTCCATCCGGGAGACGCGCGCCATCTTGCTTTGCCATTTAGAGGCCATCGAACTCCCTTATCTTACATGCTGAAAAGGGCGCTCTCGTCCTCGCCATTACCCCTGTAACTTCGCCAAACTTGACCGTCAACGGGCTTTGACTCCGACGCGGTACGATTGAGGTTGCGGCATTTTGACCCGACAGAGTTCCCACCCGGTGGAAAAACTTGTCCACCTTTTGCCCCAAGTCGAATTGGACTCTGGTACCCTTTTAAGGATATTCTGTAACTTACTGAAAACACTAATGTTGCTGTATGGGTCTCAAGACTTCTAACGCCCCGATGGATTGCGGCTTGCTATCACTTAGCAAGGGGTTGATATAGTTCCTAGTGCCACGCAGTCGCCCCTAGAAACTCGATTGCCAGGAGAATTCGCTTGGGTTTGTCCGTTAGCATTTTTGGGTTGGGATATGTCGGTTCCGTATCGGCCGCCTGCTTCGCCTCCATGGGCCACGAAGTCATCGGCGTCGACGTGAGCCGCGCCAAGGTTGAGATGATGGACTCGGGCCGCACTCCGATCATCGAAGCTCGCATGAGCGAAATGGTTGCTGAAGCGAACCGGGCCAGCCTCCTGCACGCTACTACGGACGCTACCGCAGCCGTGCTGAATTCCGAAGTCTCGTTCGTCTGCGTCGGAACGCCCAGCTTGAAAAATGGCAAGCTCGACCTCAGCCACATCGAGCACGTTGCCAGAGAAATCGGCGCCGCCATCCGCCTGAAAAAATCGCCGCACGTTTTTGTTCTCCGCAGCACGGTGCTCGCTGGAACCACCGAAACGGTTGTGCTCCCCATCCTCGAAAAAGAAAGCGGCAAGAAATGCGGCCAGGATTTCACCGTTTGCTATAACCCTGAGTTCATGCGCGAAGGCAGCGCGGTCGCCGATTTCCTGAACCCTCCCTATACCATCCTCGGAGCCAGCGACACACAACACCTCGCGCCGCTGCGCGAACTTTACAAGAGCACTCCTGGCACGCTCTACGAGACGACCATTCCGGTTGCCGAAATGGTGAAGTATTTTTCCAACTGCTATCACGCGCTCAAAGTCGGATTCGCCAACGAAATGGGAACCATGTGCAAACATCTCGGCGTCGACGCGCACGCGGTCACAAAGATATTTACCTCCGACACCAAACTGAACATTTCTCCGGCATATCTTTCCCCGGGCTTCGCGTTCGGCGGTTCCTGTCTTCCGAAAGATCTGCGGGCCATTACCTACAAAGCTAAGGAACTTGACCTCAGGCTCCCCTTACTCGAATCCCTCATGCCGAGCAATGCCGAGCACGTCGATCGAGCCGTAGAAATGGTGATGAGCACCGGCAAAAAGAAAATTGCGCAGCTTGGTCTGAGCTTTAAAGCCGGCACCGACGATCTGCGCGAGAGCCCGCAGGTGCAGTTGATCAAGCGCCTCATGGGCGAGGGCTTCGAAGTCAAGGTCTGGGACGAAGATGTTTCCCTCGGCCGCCTGGCCGGTTCCAATCGCCAGTACATCGAAGAAGTCATCCCGCACATTGGATCCGTACTATCTGCCGACCTCGAAGGCGTACTGCGCACCGCCGAAGTCGTGATCCTTGGCAACAAATCAGCGAGCAAAGATCAATTGGCGAAGCACCTTCGGCCGGAACACATCGTGATTGATCTCATTCACCTTGATAAGACGCGGCGCCCGGAAGGCGCCCAGAAGTATGAAGGAATTTGCTGGTAGGAATTTACTGGTAGGATTTTGTTGGAGGATTTGCGATCGGTGCGCTTGATTTTGGGTGGCGCAGCGCTTCAGCGCTGCGATAACAGCATTTTGTTGAGGGCGGCTTTAGCCGTTGAGGTCACGAAACTGGATAAAGAATGAAGTTTTATCCTATCGACATCAAAGCCGCCGACTGGAAGCGCCTCGACCAGTTCGCCGACCGCACCGTCTTCCAGACGCGTGAGTGGCTGCAATTTGTCGCCGAGTCGCAGAACGCGCTGCCCGTCCTCGCCGAGTTGCGCGAAAAAAACGACGTCATCGGATACTTCTCTGGCCTCACGTTCTCGAAGTTCGGCATGAAAGTTCTCGGCAGTTCTTTCCCCGGCTGGACGACTCCTTATATCGGCTTCAATCTCAATCCCGGCATCCCTCGCCGCGCCGCGCTCGAAGCCCTAGAGAAGTTTGCCTGGGACGATCTCAAGTGCTTGCACCTGGAAGTCTCCGATCCGAACTTCACTTTCGAAGACGGCGAGGCCGCGGGATTTAAAACCGAATACTTCGCCTCCTATCGCACTGATTTGTCCCGCTCGGAAGAAGATTTGTTCAACAGCATGGAAAGCGCCTGCCGCCGTTGCATTCGAAAGGCGGATAAGAGCGGCCTAAAGATCGAAGAGGCACACGACCTCGCCTTCGCCGACGAGTATTACGACCAGCTCCAGGACGTCTTTGCGAAACAATCCCTCGTCCCCACCTATTCCGTTGAGCGTGTCCGCGCCCTGGTTCGCAACGTCGAGCCAGGCGGCAATGTCTTGTTGATTCGAGCGCGCGATCCGGAAGGGAAGTGCATTGCCACCGGAATCTATCCCGGCTTCAACCAGATCGCGGAGTTCTGGGGCAACGCCAGCTTCCGGGCCTATCAAAACTTGCGCCCCAACGAAGCCTGCCATTGGTATGCCATGCGCTACTGGAAAAAGCGTGGCGCCACGATCTTCGACTGGGGCGGCGAAGGCAGTTACAAGGAAAAGTACGGATGCACGCCGCATCGCGTGCCTTGGTTCACCAAGTCTCGTTATCAGATCGTAGGCGCATTGCGCAATGAAGCGCGCAACATGTTTGCGCGCAAGCAAAAATTTCTCGGATGGCTGCAAGGCAACCGTTCCGCCGCCGAACGCAGTCCGGCCGAGGAATAAGAAAAGAAGACTAATCAGCGAGGGGAAGCACTAATGGCATTACTGGTTCGCAGGGCATTCCGGCATCTATCGCGGGTTCACGACGTGCTGTTTCGCCGCACACTGCTCGAGCGCGAAATCACCATTTTCGACGACGACGTTTTTCTCACGTCCTATCCGCGTTCCGGCAACACCTGGACGCGTTTTCTGGTCGGCAATTTCGTTAATCCAAACGAGCCCATCACCTTCCTCAACGTCGAACGCCTCGTTCCCGATATGTACAAGACCGCTGATTGGGTCCTCCGGCGCCGTCCCCGTCCGCGCGTGCTCAAGAGCCACGAGTCCTTCGACGCCCGCTACCGCCGCGTCATCTATATCGTGCGTGACCCGCGCGACGTCGCCATCTCCAACTATCACTGGGAGATGAAGCTGCGTTCGATTCCCGAAGGCTGTCCCATTGAAGAATTTGTTCCGCCCTGGATGGACGGCGAGTTCTGGCGCCGCATCGGTTCCTGGGCCGACCACGTCAATAGTTGGCTGGCGACGCGCCAGGGACACGAGAGCTTCATCTTGATGCGATACGAAGATCTACAGGCGAATCAGCAGCGCGAACTGGCGCGTGTAGCCCAGTTCATGGGCCTCAATCCGGATCCAGAGCGCATCAGCCAAGCCATCGAACGAAGTTCCGCCGCCAACATGCGCAAAATGGAAGAGACCCAAGGCAAGAAATGGGTAGCCACATTCCACACCCGCTCCGATAAGCCCTTCGTCGGTAAAGCGTCGTCCGGCGGATGGCGAGCCGTCCTCCCTGAAAAGACCGTCACCTACATGGAAGCCCACTGGGGCCCGATAATGAAACAACTAGGCTACAAGCTCTCCACCGAAACAGAAAAAGAACCCTCAGAAATCACTCACGCGACCCGGTGAAGGAAAGGTTTCTAACTGAGGGCTAAAAGCTGAGAGCTGACGGCTGTACTAGAAATTCCCCGGCAGCCCGTCTCCATCCGCGCGCGTCAAATGCATCCGCGGACGCACTTCTTCAAACGGAGCCAGCAGTTCCGCAAGCTTCTTTGAGGCGGCGAAAATAAAATTCGATGGTCCCGGCAGATAGCCCGATGCCTTGAACGCCTCGCCCCACGCTTGGTGGCTCTGATTGCTGAGGATCAGATCGAAGCCCTGCCGCTCGAGTGTCTCGCTGGCGCATCGCACAACCGAAAACAATTCTCCCGGAAGCGCGAAGCAGTCGACGACTGACCCGACGCGCATGTTCCCGTATTTCGCGTCCTTGCGGCGTTCGCCCACGACTGCCCAGCCAATCGCGGCGCCTTTGCGCTTCACTACAATGCGCGTGAGATGCGTTTCTGCTGGAGGATACAGAGTGCGCAAAGCCTGGGCATCCCGCACCGCTGTGAACGAGCAAGCCTGCCGCGCCTGTTCCCAGAGAGACTGCAGACTCGCGGCGTCGCCAGCTTCGAAGCTCGCAACTTCGGAGCACTCGGCGTAAAGCGACCGGGGCGCACGCACAGCGCGGTATCCCTGGAACAGCTTCGAGCCGGCCCATCCGGCGCCGGTGTAGGCTGCGAGATCCATCAGAATCTTCCGTGTCGCCGGCGAGCGCAAGGTCTGCATATTTCTCAGGAAGCGCGAGGGATTCACAACCCGAAAGAAGAACGGTACCAGGCAATGCGTCCATCCGAGCCGAACCAACATTTGCGGCAACGGACGCTCGTATCCGCCCATGCCGAGGCAGTAGAGTAGCGGCGCGCGCTGCATCGCATCGCGCAGCAGCAGGGCGCCCACCATGGTATGAGCCTTGTTGACGATGCCTTCGGACAACGGATGGTGATAGTAGCCGATCGAGCGAATCTGTCCGTCGGGGAAGAAGAAATCCTGGCTTTTGAGCGCGTAGCCGCCGCGCACGATTCCGCCGTCGACTGCGACGAAAAATTCGTTGTAGATACGGGACTTTGCGGTTCGCGGTAGCCAGCGTGGCGGCGACCAGCGATAGAACACAAGGTTCTCGTCCTCACCCGATTGCCGGAGGCGCTGATTGAAGTCCGCTACTGCGGGCTCATGCTCGGGGCGATAGGGCTGGATGACGATGGCCATGAATGAAGGGTGTGCGCGCTGCCGGCATTAATCATAATTGTCATCCCGAGCGAAGCGCTGTCTCCCGCACCGGCAAAAAAGCAGATCCTTCGCTTCGCTCAGGATCACAACTTACAAGTATCAGCGCGCCGCCGACTGCAGCTTCTCGACCAGCGTTGCGACCGCGCCGATGTTCTTCATCTGCTCGATATCTTCGGGATCGAGCTGCACTCCGAACTTTTCTTCAATGGCGAGAACCAGATTCAGATGCTGCATGGAATCCCAATTCTCGATCGTTTCCGGCGAAGATTCCGCTGTGATCCCGTCCGCTGGAATTCCGAAAATGTCGCTGGCGATGTTCCGCACTTCCTCAAACGTACTGGCTGTCAATTCTTTCCTCCGAGTTTAATTCCGTTACGCTTCCGTCGTTACCTTCAGCTTAATCCAATCGGGGCAGCGCAGAGTGGAACGCTTTAGATCGAGCGTCCACAGCGAGCCGGTGCCATTTGTCTCGTGCCGGTCGAAGCCATGCTGGGGGTAGAAATCGCGCGCCGGGGCGTTTTTCTTGGTCGGCAAAAACCAGCCCACCAGCCGCTTGCGTCCGCGCTGGGCAGCGCTTTCGGCGAGATGGGCGAGCAGCGCAGTTTCTACCGTTCTTCCGATGACGCGGCAGCTCAGCAGGAAGGTGTCCACTTCGCACTGCTCGCCTTCGTCGTGCGCGATCGCGACCCCCACTAGCCCGTGATCCCCGAAACGATCGCGCACACGGATTGAAAAAATGTGCCAATCCGGCTTTTTAGCCATCTCCGCGATCTGCGGCTCGGTGTAGCGCCGGGTGGTCAGGTTGAACTGGCTGGTCTTCTGCGTCAGTTGCGCGATCCGCGCCAGCGTCAGGTCCGAGACGAGTTCCAGTTCGGCCTCCTGCTCGAGGAAGCGGAAGAAATCTTCCTTCGATTGAAAGCTTTGCTCGGCGCCAGCCCGCTCCTTCTGCGCAGCATACATCTCGGTACGCTGCTGGTCTTCGGACGAAAGCGTGAGCCGCTCGAACGCCGCACAATTCCTCACGGCGTACGCATACTCCAGCGGATTCTTTCCCAGATCAATGACCGTTACTTCCGGAATCGCCGCGCGAACCTGCTCGCGCTCAAATGGGTTGTCATCGAGAAAGGCAAGCGCATCGATGCCCACATTCAATTCCTGCGCAACCTCTCGGAGATTTTGCGCCTTGTCGGTCCAGTTGATACGCATCGCGGCGAAATGTTTCGCGCGCACCAGCATTCCGGGATGCTTCTCCAGTGCTTCCATGGCATCGTCGAGATTGTTCTTGCTGCACACGGCGAGCAAGATTCCTTTGCGCGACAGATCAAGCAGGGCGCGATGCAAAGCCTGATACGCCGCGCCTGGATATTCTGGGCCAACTTTAATGCCGGTCATTCCGTCTTCGCCGATTACTCCACCCCACAATGTGTTGTCGAGGTCGACGACCAGAACTTTGGCGGTGCGGCCGCTGAGCGGAACGATAAAACGCATCCACTCGCGCGCCATGTGAAGAAGATGACTCGCCGCGATGGGAAGCCGCGCCGTCAGCCACTTGCGCTCGTCGTGCCAATGCTGGCCGCCATGGCGCGCCACCAGGGCGTCGTAGTCGAGCGCGTACATTCCGTGGAATCCTGCGGTGATGCGCCGCAGTTCACGATTGATCTGGCGGATGAGTCCGGACTGGCCGGCTTCGGATTGATCGTCGAGAATCCCGAGACTTGGAGACGACGGGCGCTCGAGAGAATGAACGATCAGCGCCGCCTGGCTGTGTTTTCGAAACGCGCCGATCCACTGCTCATAGCCGCGAACTACGCGCTCGGCGGCTTGCTGCGCCACTTCCGGCGCCAGATCGGCGAAGTCACGCCACAACTCGGGCGCAGCCTGGTCGGCGCGCACGGCCAGTACGACCGCGTTCGGCGCGAAGCGGTAGAGCGAACTCTGGCTGTCGAGCATGTCCTGCACGTAGGTGTTGAAATCGCCGACATGGACCTCCAGATCGATACCGTAGGCGAATGCTTCCGACCGCAACAGCGGCACGATGGGCTCGACCGTGAACGAGCGCAGAATCGCCAGCTTAAATTTTGTAAGAGCGAGATTGTCTCCCAACTTGTCGCGCAACTTTTCGCGTAACTCGTCGAGCCGCGAAGTCACAAAGCTCGCCGTGCCCGACGCGGGATCGCGCCGCCAAAGTTCGGCCAGCCGCCCCGAGGCAAGATCGAAAGCGCCTTGAGCAATCAAGCCGTCAACTTCTGCGCGCAGGTTTGACGGATTGTGCTCAACGGTCTTTGAATCAGGCGGCGAATTGGACATCGAATCAGACATCGAATCAGCGTTCCAGATACTCGATCAGCAGACGGTTTCTGGTGTAGATCCAGGCGATGCGCCGGCCGCCGAACGCGACTGCCGGCATGGGCTGCCGCGTGACAATCGCTCCCAGCGCGCGCGCGTCGGCGAGCGCCTGCTCCATATTGTCCACGACATAACAAACGTGGTGCAGGCCATCGCCCTTGGCGGCGAACGAATAGACGGGCGATTGTTCATCGGCCGGTTCCACCAGTTCCCAGAGCGGGTCGCCCGCGCGCCGGCTCTTCAGGAACGTGACGCGAACGCCCTGCTTGGGATCATGAAAAACCTGCTCGTCCCAATCCGCCCGCAACATGCTGGCGAAGCCCTGAACGGAATTCGGAATCGAAGCCACGACGAAGCCGACATGGTGGAACGCGCCTTCGGGCTGCCAGGTTAGGGAAATCGCATTCATCCTCGGAGCTCATTCGTTGTGTGCACAGCACTACCTGGCATCGGGCTTCGCATCGGACTCAGGAATGCCCATGCGCCCCTTATCGGCGATGCGGGCAAGCGGAGTATCCGATTTCAGCCAAAGTTTGAAGTCGAAATACAACGGATACAGAAAATTCATGGAACCCACTAACAGTGACGAACGCAACTCCGCGGGCGGCGTTTCGAGCGCGTACCCGGTGTCGACGAGCAGGTTGCCGATGCTGGACTCGATGTCGCGAACCTGTGCTGGAGTGAACATGCGTTTCCATCGGCCGATGGTGTTGGCTTCAGTCTCCTTGCCGTCGCCGCGAAACGACGAATTCGGATTGTGCACCGATCCCAGCGCAACCTGCTGGATGCGGTTATAGTCCAGATCGTGTTCAATGAATTTGCCGATGCGTGCCAGCGTTTCGCGTGGATTCTGCACTAGATCTTCGTAATGAACTTCCATGTAATCGGCGCCCAGCGCCTGACCGTAGCGCTGGCCCGTGCTAACAATCCATCGCCAGAAGATGGCGGGCGCCAGGAAGGCGCGGCTGCGGTCCCATGGCAGTGGACGAATCCAGCCGATGCGGTGCAAGGAGGCGGTGACGTCGCGGCCGTCGCGAATAATATGGACGACGAGTGCATCGGGAATCACTTTCTTGATCAACGGAAGATAGAGCAAGTGCAGGGGCGTAGACTCCGCCCAGCGCCGGACATCTTGTTTGCGCGCGATGGCTTCCATCACGATGCGCAGGAAGTCGCCTGCATTCCGGCACTCTTCCATCACCCGCTCTTCGATTTCCTTGGGATCGAGTCCGGTACGCTGAAACAGTTTGCTGGTGAAATAGGCGTCGAGCAGTTGGCGGCGGTTGCCGCGGCGGGCGAGGTTGCCGAAGCGCACGCCGAGCAGATTGAAGGCATTGCTCTCCGCATGATAGACGGCGAACCCTCCGGCGGAAAGCAGCGTGTGGTAGAGGAACTTGGTTCCCGAGCGTCCGCAGCCCAGCACAAACACCGGAGCCTGAGAACGAGCGACGCGCGCGCCCGGCGCTGTAGCCTGACCTGCTGGCTGATTTTCGACGAGGGCGTTCGCGTTTTCCATGGCGTCTTCAGTGACTCTCGTTGCAACTCTGGTTGCCGGATTCATGACGTTCTTCGCCACGAATCTCAGGACCGGACCGACTCGGCCACCGGTACCGGTTCTTCTTCGAGTTCGAGCGCAGACATGCTGGCGAGCCGGCCGACGGGCGTATGCAACTTCAGCCACAGCTTACTGCCGAGAAAGGCGGGATACATTCCGCGCATCCACGACTGCCGCCAGCCCCGGCGGCGTTCGGCGGCGGGCAGCGATAGTTCGTAGCCATTTTCCTGCAGGCACTGGCCCACGGTCGCTTCGATGGCGGCGACATCGGCGTGGGCCAGGCGTTCCTTCCAGCGGCCAAGCGGGTTGATCGTTTCTTTGGCGCCTTCTTCGCGAAATGAAGAGTTCGTTTCCGACAGGCGGCCCAAACTGGCGCGCTGAATCTGATCGTAGTCCAGATCATGATCGATAAAGGCGCCAAGTTTGCCGAGCGTTTCATGCGGCTTCGTGATCAGGTCTTCGTAACGGATCTCGATGTAGTCGGCAGGGAACTTGCGGCCATTGGCGCCGCCTTGGTGGACCATCCACTCCCAATACAGCGAAGTCGCCACCAGGCTCTCGGTTTGATTGCGGTCCCAGGGCAGAGGAGTGAAGCCAGCCATTTTCTTGAGCGAGAGCGCAATGTCGCGCCCGTCGCGGATGATGTGCACAAACAGCGCGTTGGGAATGTCGCGCTTCACGCGCTCGACGTGCAGCACATTGTCCGGATCGTACACCGCCCAGCGCTGCACTTGCTGGCTCCGAGCCACCGAGTCCATGACGACGCGGATGAAGTCTCCACCGGTGCGGCATTCGTTCAGGATGCGCGCCGACAACTTCTCGGCATCGAGGCCGGTGCGCCGGAAGCCCTTGCTATGGAGCCAGGTCTCGAGGATCCTTTCGCGATGCGCGAGATTTTTCATGGAGCCGAAGCGGGGAATCAGAATTTTGTAAATCGGCAGAAAACCGCGGTAGATGGCAAACCCGCCGGAGGACAATAACATGTCGTAGAGCAGATTCGTCCCAGAGCGGTGGCAGCCCATCACGAAGACAGGAGAATGCTTGCGATCGCTTTTGCTGGGCGTAGGCACCCTAAAAATCTTATCACGCAGAGCAGTGGGGGTCGTTTGAAAGCCTAGTTAAAACAGGGGTTACAGAAGTCACCTGAGACGCTGCTGGTCCATATAGAATGCGCAAATTGGAGCGCACGGCTTTATCGCCGAAGGAAGGGATTTCCTCTAAATTGCTGATACTGCGAGCTATGGCGCCCAAAAGGTTTCGGCTATACGCGGTTACTTGATTCCTGCTGGTCAAAACGAACCTTCAGGTGCGGCGGCTCTTTTTCATCGTAATTCAGCACAGACTGCAACTGGAGCTCAAGCTCCCACACCGTATGCGAAAAATTCCCGCGCTTCAGGATTCGCCTGGCATCGGCGTGGAAGTTGCCGCCCCTGTATGCGGAGAAAACGTTCTTGTAGCTGGCGCATGCGATCTGCGCTGCGGGGGCTGATATGTTCTGCGGCAGCCCGAACGGAAAAGAAAAGTTCGCAGTCGGCCCCAACCTCTGGCGAATATCTTCGCCGGAACCAACAATCTCGTGCCGCAGAAACTCCTCATCGGTCGAGCCGCAATCGACGTGATTGCGCGTGTGGCTGCCGATTTCAAAACCGCAACGCTGCAGAAACTCGATCTGCTCCCAGGTGTTGGGCAGAAACCCGTGTTCATTGCGCAACCGGTCGTGGGCAAATTCACGGCCCGTCGAGATGTGCTCCGTTGCGATGAAGTATCCGATCGGCAGGCCGGTCCCTTCGGTGACGGCGCGGAGGTTCACAAAATTGTCGGCGTACCCGTCGTCGAAGGTGATGGCGACGGTGGGCACCTTGACCCCGCCCTTCCGCACCAGTTCGACTGCCTCGCTCAGACTTACTACGCGGTAGTGCCGCAGCAGGTAATTGACCTGGCGCAAGAAGTACGCCGTCGAAACTCCGAAGGAATGCGGGCGGTCAGAAACCAGATGATGGTAGAGGATCATTACGGGATAATCCCCGCGACGCCGATGCCGCCAGTTGCGGACCGCGACCGGCAGGGCATAAAGCAGAGATTTGACGAGCAGCTTCCATGCCGGCCGACGAAAAGGGTTGTTGTCACTTTTGCGCCGCCCCGCAAGTTTCTTTTTCATCTGCAGCAAGTCTTCGGCTGACGGACTACGAAACAGTTTGCTGGGACCAGTCTGCGGAGTTTCCGTCACCGTTCCATTGGCGAAGTCGCGAATCGCAGCTACGATGAGGTCCGCACCGACCACATCGGCCTTTAGCGCCAGGCTCTCCAGATCGTCGAAGGGCTCGATCGGAATCAGCGCCGAGCGAATCACGCCTCCCACGTCCACCTTTTCCTCGACGCGGTGAACGGTGACTCCGATTTCTTTCTGATCGTCGAGTAACTCCCAGAGTCCGACCGCACCGCCTCCGCGATAGTCCGGTACCTTGCGCTTGTGAATGTTGATCGAACCCTGTTTCGGAATCTGGAAGAGCGCAGGTTTCAGGATGCGTGTGCCGAACACCAGGCCAAGATCGGCATTGAGGTGCCGGACAAAGTCGAGCGCTTCATCGGAGTGAATGTCGCGGGTAATGAAAAGTTCAGTTCCATTGGCTTTGGAGGTCGCGGCCAAATCGTCAAGCCCGTATCCTGGTTTGCCATTTGGCCACTTCGGAGCCGCATGCATGCAACGGATGACCGCGTCCAGCAGGCCGCTCAGCCTGCCCTCAGCCGCGGAGAAGATGCGATGCAACACATAGCGCCAGTACACCAGACGCTTCATCTTCTTGCGCCATATTCCCATCCGCTGTAGAAGAGTCTTCGGAGGGCGCCGTTCATAGAGCACGCCGACGATTTGCGCTTCCGAAGCATCCCGGCGAACGCGCGCTACAATGCGCGCCACCTGCCGTGGCGGAACCGACGTGAAGATCACGACCCTGAGCGGATTCCCTGCCATTGTCGCCGAACTCTACTCCACCCCAGCAATGGCGGCTTCGACGGCGTCAATGTCCGCCCCCAAGTCCCGCCCATCGGAAGCAGCGCCTGCTCCCGGGGAGACCTTGGGGCAGCCCGGTCCTTTTTCGTGGCAGAGCCTTGGATCCTTACTGACGCCGTTTTTGAGGTCGCGGATGCCGGCCGCTTCCGGCGATCCGACCACGATGTTTCCTTTGGGAAAGGACCCGCGTCCGGTAATGATCAAGTTCTTATCGAGTTTAAAGGGGTCAAAGCAGGCTTGCAGAACGGCTTCAGCGCCTCGCGCCTGGCTCTTGGATGCACAACTTTCGGGACCTCCACCCGCCGAGGCTACAGGCTGCCGCCGATCTCCGACGGAAAACACGCTGTTGGTCAGGGTGAAGTTTGGCAGTTTCGGTCCGTCGTTCAGAATCGAGAGCATAACGCCGGTGACAAACCCGGTTACGTGATCAATCTGGATGTCATGCACTGGTGGTTGCGTGGAGACCAGAATCAGGAAGGGGCCGCCGCCCTTGAAATCCTTATCATGCAGGCCGTCGGCGAAGAGGTCGTGAATGCTGTAACGTCCGCCGTCGGTGGTGGCACCGCCGGTCTTTGAGAGCGCGTTGGCAATCTGCAAAACCCCGGCAACGTTTCGAATCCGGTTAAATCTGACGGTGACGTCGTTGACGCGGCAAACCGGACACAGGTTGGACTGGTTCTTGGGAGTGAGCAAAATGGAAAATCCGTTCTGGCTGAAACCTCCCCAGCTGTTCTCGAGCAGATTGGCCTCGAACAAAAGGCGGATGGCGCTCTTGAGCTCAAAGTTGTTCTTGACGATATAGGGATTTCCCGAAGCGGTGGGCGTGTAGCCGGGTTCACCCTGCTTCCAGAGCATGGGGCGGAACAGATGGTTGCGGCGGATCTCGATGTCGGTAGGAACAATGGTGGCCGCACTACCGCCGAACAGGACGTTCTCTCCGGCTGCCTCGATAAAGTTGTTGTAAATCTTGAGGGCCGAGATGGGTTCGTCGCCACCGCCACCACCGATGCCAGTGGCATCGGTGCATTTCCCAGTGCGTGCGACGCAATTCAGGCCGCTGACGTACGAGTTGATGACAGCAATCATGTGCGAGCCGTGTATGATTCCAACGCCGTGGCCTACTTCTGCGCCATCGGCGGCGTGGAACCAGTTGCGATCGAAGATGACGTGGTCTGTATGTTCGGCGGCCACAATGCGGCTGATGTTGGCTTCGGGAGGCGTAGTCCACTCAATTCCAATGAAGCGGAAGTGATCTCCGACGGCTGTGCCCGAAGGGCGCCGCACCACCACGGTCGCAAGCAACTTGGCCGGTCCACCGGTGGGTTGAGCAAAGGGCGGACGCCCGGGAAGGCTGGCGACTCCCGCCCATGCGGGCGAGATGCGGGTGCCCTCGGGGGGGAGGTTGGAGTCGGGCGTGTCGGTTCGCACCGTGATGTAGTGTTGGTCGTCGCATTTTTTTGCAGGCAACACGGTCGCATCGAAAGAGGCTCCAGCAGGCAGAAGCAACGTATCTCCGCACTTGGCATCGTCGATGGCGGCGGCCAGATTGGACTTGGTGGAGACGCGAATCTGTTTTCCCGGGGAAGGTGTACCGTCGAGCGCAGTGTAGTAACACGCTTTGGGAAGTTCGGCGATGCCGTCCTTGGCGCCAAACTGCGCGACATTGCCTTTACCGCAATAGGCATTTTCACCAGTGGGAGGCCCAGCCGCCAGTGCCGGCAGCGTGGAGCAGACGACAAGAGCGGAGACCAGACCAAAGAAATGTAAATTTTTAGGCAGTGAGCTTTTTACCGCGGGAACAGAGCGAGAGGATCGCAAAGGGAGCGGAGGCATGTTTCAGTTCTCCTTATTATCTATCGCACGCCATTATCTATCGCACGCCCCGCGCATGCACCTGTCATCACCGCGGAGCGACGGTCCGTCCACAGTGTACTGGGTTGACTGGATGATAGCACGGGCGGATCGGTTAAATTCCCGGTAGGTCGTGATTGCAGACAAAAAAAGGTCCGCGGCGAACCGCGGACCTCGATTGCTTGGAAGCTGACAATCCTTTGAAGCCGAAGAGTTATTCGACGTTCGCTAGCGCTGCGTTGAGCCCCGCAATGTCGGCCCCGAGATCCTTGCCGTCCGTGCCTTTGTTCTTGTAAGGGCTGTTCGATTGAAGTTCGTAGTTTCCGCCATTGCCGTTGTTGTAGTTGGTAAACCCAACATCATTGACGGTTTGCGGGAACACGTTGTTCGCTGGCCAGGTCGACGGCGGAAATGCCGGCGGAGCCGCAACCAGGCCGTTGGTGGCGAATGTGAAGGTGGTGAAACAGTTGGTGATGCTGATGATCGGCACGTCTTTGTAGGCGCAGCTGGCTCGGCCGCCTCCCGTATTCCACACCGGGTATTGGCCGGTGATCATCAGGTTGTTGGTGAAGACCAATCCATACATCGGCGCAGTCGTGATCACGTTCCCCGTAATTATCATGTGGCTGTTGGGATCGGGGAAAGCGGTAACGTGATTGATGGTGACAGTGTTGAGTGGATTCTGGGACCATCCGTTCATGATCTCGAACGCGGTGCCGCCGCCCACATACTTGCTGCTGAGGTCGTCGAGAACCACGTCATGGATGCTCCAGCGAGTACCTGCCAACGCTTCCGCTCCACCCGTGCCGTTCCCGGAGAGGACGGTCGCTAGTTGGAGTCCGCCTCCGCCATGCGAGACGCGTACGTAGCGGATCGTGACGTCGGTCACCTGACACAGCGGACAAACGTTAGAGCCGCTTGGGGTGTGTTGATTCTTGGGGGTCAGCAGAATGCCATAGCCCGTTTGGCTGAAGCCTCCCCATGAATTCTCCATGAGATTCGCCTCGACCAGCACGCGAACGGCATTCTTGAGTTCCAGGTGATTCTTGACGATGAACGGATTGCCGTTCGGTCCCCCGACGAAGTTCGGGCTGCCTGGCATCCATTGCCACGGCTTCCAGAAGTGATTATTTAGGATTTGGATGTCGG
>WNFA01001611.1_pt1 | contig 35226 bp, 31 predicted proteins | sample 5400481 | NCBI WGS metagenome assembly WNFA01 (sample SAMN13153340, study PRJNA577476) | soil metagenome | isolation source: 120 cm saprolite under Douglas fir tree site 2 hole 1 replicate 2 | place: USA:California | collected 2015-04-18 | reverse complement strand
TGTGATGGACAAAGACAAGCAGGGTGGGACGATCCGCGTGTCGCACCGCCTGGGTGTTGGCAGGGATACGGTCAATGTTAGGGCTACCAGGTAAAAATGGTAGTGGGTCGGCAGCGATGATGCTGCCGTCAGTCTTGAATACGATATCATAGGCAAGCCAGTTGCTGGCCCAGGCATAATGGATGTGCTCATGTTGCATGAAGGCGATGATCGGTCGGTTGTCGGCTGGAGCTTCGAGGCAGTATGCCGACTGGAAGGTGTATCCTGGGTCGGTGAGCCCATAAGTCCAGGCTTGTGCGCCGAGATAGACGAGGAGGAAGGCGAAGAGGATGGTTTCTAACACGAATCGAGTAGGGGCGATCCCTTGCGGTCGCCCTGGGATGGGGTTCCTTTCCTCCTCTGCCGCAACCCTTTGCCGTCCCCCCAGAGCAGAGTTATTCGCCGGCCCCTCACCTTTCTCGTACATGTACACACTCGCGATGGTGAAGATGGTGGCGAAGATGAATGGCAACGCGAGTATGAGCGGCGTAGCGTAGCGTCCTGCTATATCGTAGTCGCAGGAGATGACAACGTAGACAGAGGCCTTGCTCGTGCAGAAGATGAGGGCCGTGCAAGCTCCGAAGAGTAAGGGCAGCGTTGCGAGTCGTTGCACACGCAGCGCGTGTGACACTGCGTATGCTGGCGTAGCGATGGGTAGATATGCCGAGGCCGAGCAGGTAAGTGATGTTCTGCCACTGGTGGGTGGCTCCCCAGTAGAGTGCGGGAGCAAAACCAATAAGGCTTGCAGGGATGGCCAGCGCGGCAAGGCCGAGGCCTTTGAGCGTTACGATGGCGTAGCGCCCTGGTGCTGTGGCGATCTGCTGCCTGAGTTTTATCGCTGTCGCGATGCGATCACATGCTATCCAGGTGGCAGCTGCGATGATGGCAGAGATAATCAAGGGGTAGATCCAGAAACCCAGTCCGATGACGAAGCCGATGCCAGCCCACCGCAAGGCAAGTTCACGCTGTGATGCCCCAGCATGCCAGCGCCGCGTCAACTGCAATGCAGAGAGGAGGAGCAGCAGCGTGAGAATGAAGGTTTCAATGTAGCCACCGTAAGTGCGCAGTTCCAGGATGCCATCATAGAGAGGAGGAATGGCAGCGAGAAGTGCGGCGATGGTCATGAACGTGCGTTTGGCGTAGGGAGGTAACTGGGCGGCGTCTGCTAGTGCAGCAGCCAGTTTCCAGGTGAGCCAGACGAGGACCAGTGAGAGAAGGATGGGTTCGCCACGCAAGGTCCAGGCGGAAGGGCCGGCAATGGCAATTAGAATCGCTACGAGGTAGGCTTCCAGGCTACCCATGTAGGGTTGGCCGTAGAAGTAAATCGGGAGTTCACCACGCAAGATATGTTCAGCCTGCACGCCTACGAGCACTTCGTCCCCGTCAATAACGCCATGTGTGCGTGCAATCAGCCAGACCCGAATGATGACCGCCAGCAGCAGGCAAATCCACAGTGGTGAGCGAAGGAATGTATACCAGCGTATTTGCTGTATGTTGTCCTGTGGAGGTACCTTTTGTGGATTCCCAGCAGGCTTTGTGGTCAAAGCATCGATGCTGTGTTCTTCTATGCTCATATTGGGTAAGCGTGTACCTTTCGGGTGCTGTCTCACTGAGTCTTTGCTGGTCTACAGATGTCCTTTATCAATCATTTCATACGACCCTTTGCAAGGCCGTACATGGGTTATAACGAATGAGAGGGGTATTTGGGTCGCATGTTGGGAAGGAGAGGTGTGATTGTTGACAGTAGAGCAAGGGTTGACATCCACGTCAGATATGGAATATGTTACAAAGAAAGATAGCAACTCGAATACCGATAGAGCATAGAGCACAAATTGTTGTGAATATGCTGCGGAAATACCAGGAGAAGTTGTGGGGAGCCTTTACTACACTTACAGAAGCAGCCGTTGACATACGTCGTCCATTGCGCTGATAGCTTATTGGTTGAGGCAGGTTTACTTGATATTTGGAAAGAAACACGTAGGCAGGTATGAAACAAACGGAAGAGCGAAGCGAAGCAGAATCGACGAGTGATGAGCAGCGGCAAGGTGAAGGTGAAGCAGAGAGGAAGGAGGCGAAGGCCCATCACTACGATGCGAGGAAGTATGATAGGCCGTCGGTGACGGTTGATGTGGTGATGATGAGCCTGCGCCAGCGAGACTTGCAGGTTTTGCTGGTCAAGCGGCGCTCATGGCCTTATGAGGGCATGTGGGCGATACCGGGCGGCTTTGTGAATATGGATGAGTCACTGGAGACGGCTGCCAAGCGCGAACTGCAAGAAGAGACAGGTGTGCAGGATGTCTACCTGGAGCAACTGTATACTTTTGGTGACCCAGGGCGTGATCCACGCACGCGGGTGATTACGGTTGTCTACTTCGCACTGCTGGATTCTGCGCGCATGCAAGTGCGGGCGGCAAGTGATGCTGCCGATGTTGGGTGGTTTTCAGTCTATAATCTGCCTGAACTGGCTTTTGACCACGCAAAGATTCTCAAGTATGCCCTGGATCGGCTGCGCGGAAAGCTTGACTATACCAATATCGCCTTTAGCCTGCTACCTGAGCAGTTCACGTTGCGCGAATTGCAGCGGGTCTACGAGATCATTCTGCACCGGCGACTGGACAAGCGCAATTTCCGTAAGAAGATTCTCTCGACGGGGCCGACGGGGATTTTGAAAGTTGAAGATACGGGAGCGAAAAAGATGGAGGGGACGCACCGTCCGGCGCGCTTGTACCGGTTCAACCCAGTAGCTCCCCGATTTATCGAGGGAGAGGCTAGCCCTGATCTATCTCCAGCAGATCTAGCAAGTCGGTAAGCGAATGCACGAGTAAGCAATCGACTTCGTTCTCTTCTAGGCGTTGTACACGATCGAGCAATATGGGCGTGATACCAACAGCGCGAGCCCCCAAGACGTCGTGAATGTAAGAATCCCCTATGTGGAGCGTATAATCAGCAATAGCGTTAGCCCGTTGCAATGCGAGTTCGTAGAGTGAGGGCGAGGGTTTGGCATGGCGGGTTACGGCTGAAACGAGTAAACAGTCGAAGTAGGCGGTGAGATGCAGCTGGCGCAGGATAGGACCCAGCGCAATCCCCCAATCGGAGATGACGCCAAGGGTATATCCATGGGCCCGCAGTGCTTTGAGCGTCGGTAACACATCAGGATAAGTCTGCCAGCTCGTAGGTTTGTCAAACTCCTGGGAGATGGCTCGAGCGAGTTGATAGAGCCGTGGCTCGTCATGTTCTTCGATCAGCGGGCGCAGCAGATTCATGTAGTAGTCTATCCAGAACTCGTTAATTGTTTGCTCGTTGGCCCAGATGTGGCGATTGAGGCGCATCTGACGATAGTAGAAGTCGTCGGCTGCAGACAATCGCTTTTTGAATTCATCAAGGTGTATGTGTAAGTCGAGTTGCTGGCAGACCCGCTGACAGATCTCGCTGTCGGAGGGATGTGGGCATAAGAGCGTGAAACCCGCATCAAAGAAGATCGTGCGGATGGCTTGTGGCTGGTCTAAAGACATTTTCACCTCGAAGAATTATTATTTCATTTCCAATCTGAACGGCTTCTACGAAGCCGTTCAGATTGGAAATGAAACTGAAGACTCTCGACTCTTGTACACGGCATCGGCGGCGGCGAGAGCGGCACCGGCGCGAGGGGTGAAGCCACAACGTGGCAACACATGCTCAAGCGCAGCGAGAACGGTATCGACATTCTTACGAGAGGCGTTGTAGCCCATCAGGCCGATGCGAAGTAAACGCCCTTTGAGGGGTCCAAAGCCACCACCAATTTCGATGTTGTACTCTTCGAGCAATCCATTGCGAATGGCAATCTCGTCTACCCCTGCTGGCAGAGAGATGGCGGTCAAGACGGAGAGGGCGTAACCCGGCTGGGTGAAGATGCTCAGGCCCATTGCTTCAATGCCGGCTTTGAGGGCGTCCCCGTGGAGTTGATGGCGTGCCCAGCGTGCCTCTAACCCTTCCTCTAGGATAAGGCGTACTGCTTCACGCATACCGTAGACAAGGTTGCTGCAGATTGTGTGGTGGTAGGTGTGGTCGCCATTCCAATAGCGGTCAAGGTACTGCAAGTCGAGATAGTAGCTCTGCACGGGCCGAGAGGTTTTCCCAGTTCGGTTCTTGATAACCTGTACCGCTCGTTGGTTGAGGGTGACGGGTGCCAGACCGGGGAGGGCACCGAGGCTCTTCTGACTGCCAGCATAACAAGCGTCGATCTTCATGGCGTCGATGGCCATGGGAACGCCGCCGAGACCACATACGGCATCTATGACGAGGAGGGCATTGTGGGCGTGGGTGATGCGCTCCAGTTCTTCTAACGGCTGCAACAGGCCGGTGGAGGTTTCTGCAATAGCGGTCGCAAATATTTTTGCGCCTGGATGGTCTGTGAAAGCCTGTTCGAGGACAGCGGGGTCGAGAGGTTTTCCCAGTTCGGTCTCCAGGTTGACGACGTTGGCTCCAGCACGCTGCGAGATTTCAACGATCTGGCCGCTGAAAAAGCCCAGACTCCCGGAGATGATCGTGTCACCTTCTTCGAGCAGATTGCTCAACACTGCTTCTGCACCGGAGAAGCCGGAACCTGAGACGCAAAGGGTCATCTCGTTTTGCGTCTGGAAGACCCGGCGCAGAAGCTCGGCAGTTTCTTCGAGAATACTGAACATCTCTGGGTCGAGATGCCCAAGCTGGGGTGCCGAGGCGATACGCAGAATACGCGGGTCGACGTTGCATGGTCCAGGACCGAGCAACAATCGGTAAGAAGGATTGAGTTCGGGCAATATGTTCTTCTGAGTTGTAGATCCCCGATTTATCGAGGGATCGCCTGTCATAAGTTGCGTCATTGCAATTGCCTACCTTTCAGATACCTGGCGGGGGCAATCAGGGCGACCGCAACCAGGGCGGGGGCAAGCCCCGCCCCTACCATACACGAATCGCGTTACCCAATCGAGTATGGTAGGGGCGACCACGTGCTCGATAAATCGGATTGCTGATATGCCCCCAGCATATCGGGCGCAATCGCTACGCGTCTACCGGTCGCCCTTTTTGCCCCCGCCCTGGGAGCTTCCGTCCTCACACTTTGCTAACGTTTTTCTCTTCTTCGAAGAGATGCTGCAATTTCTCTGCCTGATCGACTGTGATCAGGTTATCAATAAATTCGTCAAGCTCACCATTGAGCACGCCGGGGAGATTATGACGTGTCAAGCCAATGCGGTGGTCGGTGACACGATCTTGTGGAAAGTTATAGGTGCGAATCTTCTCACTGCGATCACCCATCTGAACCTGGGAGCGTCGTGTCTTGCTCAACTCTTCTTGCCGGCGAGCCTCTTCTAGATCCCAGAGGCGAGCTTTGAGTACTGAGAGAGCTTTCGTTTTATTCTTGAGCTGAGATTTTTCGTCCTGGCAGGTGACCACGAGCCCGGTGGGTAGATGGGTGATGCGTACCGCTGAGTCGGTCGTATTGACGCTCTGGCCACCATGGCCGGTGGAGCGATAGACATCGACGCGGATATCGCTATCTTTGATCTCGATTTCAATGTCATCGTCGGCTTCTGGCAAGACAATCACTTTGGCGGTTGACGTGTGAATACGACCATTGGCCTCGGTGACCGGGACGCGCTGAACACGATGGGTGCCCCCTTCATATTTCATGCGGCTGTATACTCCCTTTCCCTTGATGACAAAGGTCATATCTTTGATGCCACCCTGGTCAGTCTCATTGGCATCGAGAATCTCGATTTTCCAACGCCGCGCATCAGCATAGCGACTGTACATGCGGAAGAGTTCAGCGGCGAAGAGAGCCGCTTCGTCCCCGCCAGCACCAGCCTGGATGGTGACAATGGCGTTTTTCTCATCCATGATGTCTTTGGGTAAGAGGAGTCGCTTGACCTCTTCGAGCATTTGCTCTTTACGGGTTTTGAGACGCTCAAGTTCCTCAAAAGCGAGTTCGCGCATTTCGGGGTCATCGCTTTCGTACATCTCCTGGGCTTCGTCGATCTGCTTGTCATTAGCAACCAACGCGTAGTATTTCTGCACAACCTCTTCGAGTTCGGCATGTTCGCGACCATACCGTTGGAGGAGCGAGATGTCGTCGAGGATGTCTGGTTGTGACATCAAGGTATTCAGTTCTTCGTAGCGCCGTGCTAAGCTAGCAAGTTTGTCCATTATGTCCATGTGGGTTCCTCTTGATATTTCTTGTAGGGGCGTCAGCTTGCCTGCGCCCTTCCGGCAAGCATATTGTCTTTGAGCTATACCGGAACAAATGCAATGTGGACGCGATAAATCGGGCTCCCACGATAAATCGGGGAGCTACGGGTGTTTGTGGAAGGCATCGCTACCCAGCGGCAAGCAAATAAGCCTCGACGGTAGCACGGCGTATGTGGCATGCAGTGCGAGGTGTATAATAAAAAGAATATGCGGTTGTGCTATATTTGGGCAGTCTCACAAGTCTCATAGCCTTATTATAGCACATGAACGACAGGGGTTGTATCGCGCTTTTTCCTTCTATAAGGTCCCTGTCTCTTTAGCTGCTTTGGGCCGACTTTCCTGGATACTGTATGTTGTGCCGGTCAGCGTGGCTTGAGCACCTCCTGCATTCTCCTCATCGAGCACACACAGGAAGGCCTCGACGACCTGAGGATCATATTGACGACCCGCACAGCGTTGAAGTTCTGCCCTGGCCTCAGCCACTGGCAAGGCTGCCCGGTACGGTCGGTCCGAGGTCATCGCATCATAGGAGTCCACCACGGAGAGGATCCGCGCGCTCATCGGGATCTCCTCTTTGGCTAAGCCGTGGGGATAGCCCTGTCCATCCCAGCGTTCATGATGGGCCACGATGACACGAGAGAGCAGCTGAAAGACCCCCCCGACTTGTTCCAGGATCTGGCGACCGATGTCGGGGTGACGGCGCATCACAGTCCACTCCTCCTCGGTCAGTGGACCTGGCTTATGCAGGATCGCCTCTGGGATGCCGATTTTGCCGATATCGTGCAACAGTGCTCCCAGGCGGATCAGATGCAGTTCCTCCTCCGGCCGCCCAAGGATACGTGCCGTGGCTTCGGCCAGCCGGATCATCCGTTGTGCGTGGGCACTCGTGCTGCGGTCGTGCACAACCGCGGCCGCGGTCAGCGCCTGCACCGCCATCTGCTCCTTTGTCAGTTCACTCACCACTGTTGCGAGCAGGTCCTGGGCAGTGGCCGCTTCCACATCGGCGAGACGCACGCGATTGCGCCCGTCATGCTTGGCGGTATACATGCCATGGTCTGCTGCTTCGATCAGTGCTTCGCGCGTTACCCCGTGCAATTGGTAGACGGCCACGCCAATACTCGTAGTGATCGTTACCGGCACCACAGACAGGGCATCTTCATTTTCCCAGAAGTACGGGCGAGCGGCAACGGCGAGACGCAAGCGCTCTGCCGTCTCACTCGCCTCGCTCACACCGGCTTCGGTCAGTAATATGGCAAATTCTTCCCCACCATAGCGGCCCACAAAATCTTCCAGCCGTAACGCCGCGCGCAACCGGCTGCCGACTTCCCGCAAGATGGCATCCCCTGCTTGATGTCCATAGGTATCATTCACATGCTTGAAATGGTCCAGGTCCACAAACAACACTGCGCAGGACCGCTGCATGCGCTGGCAACGCGATACTTCTTCCTCGATCCTGCTCATCACTGCCCGGTGGTTGGGCAAACCAGTGATCGGATCGGTCACCGCCGCCTGTGCTTGTTCCTGGTAGAGCCGACCTACCTCCACCAGTAGTACCTGCTGCTGGGTATAGGATTCCTGCAGTTGTGTGCGCAGCACAACTTCGCTCTCGTGGAGCCGACGCTGCTCACTCAGCAACGCATATACACGCGGCAATTCACTTCCCATCCAACCAGCTGCCAGTGAGATGATGGTAACACCCAACACAAGCATGGCCCAGCGTCCATTAGGAATGACTGCCGGCAGCCAGGAACTAGAAATAGTCGCCCAAATGCCAATCAGAGAGGCCCCGATGCCAATCAAAGATATCATGAGCAAGAGCGGGCGACCACAAGGGCCCACCCATCCACTCCCCACCCTGCTCGCCCCTGCGGACTCGGAGGTCTCCGCCCAACGTTTGTGAGAATAGAGGAGCAGCATCACAAGCACGAAAATCTGGATGATAGAGCATACCCACACGACAGTAGTGCCAGCCTGCATCACATTGTAGATTGCAAAAGCCAGCTCATCTGGATGGATGAGTGTACCAAAGAAAACTGGAACAACCACCAGCGACAGGATGGTTACGAGAGCTACGACTGCTGCTTGCACGACAATACTCAGGACAGGCACACCAAAGCGATTCACTCTGGCGAGTGGGGCAGGAAGGCGACGGTTCTCTGCAACGACAACGAGAAGACGCGAAAACATGAGGATATAAGCAATAGTGAGAGCAATCTGGCTCACTGCAAGCACGATATTCACGACATTGCCAGCAAGCGAGCCGAAGACCATCTGAATTGCCTGTACGTTTGCTGCTATCACTCCTGATTGGCTGGGTGGCACAATGACCATAATACCAAAAGTCCCTGATACATACGCGAGAAACGAGAGCGCTGTGCCCCACCAGACATAAGAAGTAGCACGCTTCGCACCGGCGCCCCCACCACGAATCTCACCACCCAGAAAGATCGGAATATCGACACCAAGGAAGGCAAGTATAATGAGCCCGTAAACAGCAAAGTTCCCACTTGTAGGCTGCCAGGAACCTGGCACATTCAGCGCCACAGCGGCAGGATGACCACTCAAGAGCCACCAGCCACCGGCCACACCCAAGAGCATGAAGACAGCGAAATAGAGCGCTGCCACCACAAGAAGAATGTGCTTGAGCCAGCGCAGAGGCAAGCAGGCAATCCCGGTTGGGACAAGCAGGATGAGTACAATCGCCAGGCCTTGTTGCGCTGGGGTGGTAAACCACGTGGGAGCAAGATACTGGATGAAGAAGAGTCCACTTTCAATCGCTGAGACGACGGCAAGAACGCCAGGTAGCCAGGCGCAAAAGGCAGAGAAGAAGCCCCACCTCAACCCCAGGATTTGAGTTGCCCACAGGTAGGGAGCGCCCTGTCCAGGGAAGCGTTTCGCCAGCCATTGGGTGACCAAAGCACAAGGTACAAGAAAGGTGAGCAGACCCAATGTCCAGTAAACAAATGTTGCGGGTCCCCCAAACTGCACACCATTGGTATTGGCAATAAACAAGACGATGAGCAACATGAATGCTGTCAGGTCTCGCGTGCCCAGCTCAGCTGGCATCCCCTGGTACCCACAAGGGGCACCAGTACATTCTAGTTTACCGTTTCCTGTGCTCTCCGAAGAGTGAACGGCTGGCACGAATGGTTGATCTGTGGCATGAGAGGCCATAGGCTCCTCCAAATAAGGGTCAGCGATCGGGATGATCATTGCCCCACCCCTGGGCGCGATAAATCGGGGACCTACGCCCCATCTCTTCATCGTTTCTTATCGGCAGAAGGGAGGGAATCAATAGAGTCTACGGCGCACTCAATTTCATTGTGTTCGCATAACAAACACCATAAAGCGGGCAATATCAATGCGGCACTCATGCAGACCAATGGTGAGTTTGTTGTTATCTTTGACGCAGACCAGGTGCCCCTGCCGGACTTCATCTTATCCCCTACTTTGCTTTGGGCATGCTCGCCAATATCGCGCTGGGCCGCGGTCACTACAAGGTGTTTGAGACGGAACGGTACAATCTGCTGAAGATGATGACATTTATCAAAGCTTCGTTTGCGCTGATCGGCTTTGAACCGAAGTCGTTCAAGGTGACGCCGAAGTCGGCGAGCAAGGGAAGAAGCGCTATTACACTGGTGAGCTACCTCATAGTCAACGAGCATCTTTAGGAGTATACTAAGTATCACACAATGTTGAATGCAGAGGTTTCTCCTGCGTTGTCTGGACCTGGAAGAGGGATACTTATGCGCTTCTGCTTTATCTTGGAAGAGAAATATGCCAATGAACCCATGCCCATGGTGGTGGCCGATCAGCTCCACCAGTGGGGACATGAGATTGATGTCCTGCAACCCTATACTGCTGTGACCAATCTCACCGATCTCTCTCTGACGACTTACGATGCCTATGTGCTCAAAACGGTCTCAGAGGGACCTGGCTTAACCCTGCTGGAGGCCGCTGAAGCGGTTGGCATTCGTCAATGTACCACACGATATTTACCCCGTGGTCATCAAGCCCACCAATGGCAGTTCCATGCAAGGTGTTCATCTTGTGCGAACACCGCAGGAGATGGCGCGGCTCAGGGTTGAAAAGGATACCTACTATCTCGCGATGCGCTACGTCGAGAATACGGGCTATGACATCAAACTCTATGTCACGGGCCAGGAAGTGCATGCCATCGTCAAAGGCTCGGTCTTGCATGGGCCTGTGATCGAGCGTGAAATCCCGACGACCCCGGAAATGTTGACCTTGGCTCGCGATGTAGGACGGGTATTCGGCCTTGATCTCTATGGCATCGATGTCGTGCAAACAGATGAAGGACTGGTCCTGATTGATATCAACGACTTTCCCAGTTTTGGTCGCGTGCCGCGTCACGTCTCCAGCATTGCTGAATACATCTTGCACGCGGCTTATCGTGCCAGGCTCAAGCGAGAAAAACACGCGAATCGTCCGATTACCCGCGGCAAAATGACGTTACAGCGGCAGGATAATGTGCTCGTGCCTGCCAAACCTAAGGATCGTGACCCGAATGTGAAAAGGGCACTTATGAATTAAAGCACGTGCTCAAGCCTGGTACCCGCAAGGGGCAGTCCCACGATAAATCGGGGAGCTACTACATTATTTCTTTCGGTAGCTCCCCAATTTATCGTGGGAGCCTGATTTATCGAGGAAGGCCAGGTGCGCAATATCATTCAGAACAAAGAGCACCCTATGGTTGGCTGCCACTCGCACAATGGTAATTGATGTGTTGCCTGCGGGGTAGAAGAAATCGCGCTCCAGCCCAAGCACCTCGGCGACATAGGCATTGACGACACCACCATGAGCGAATGCCAACACTCGTTCACCTATGTGATGGTGGGCAATCTCATCTAATGCTCTCACCACGCGTTGACGGAACTGCTTGGATGGTTCGCTGTCCTCGATGGCATCCCAATTGCCCGCGTCGCCTGCAATGCGTACGATCTCGTGCTGGCGTGTCTGTAAGGCCTGGGTCAAGGCCGCCAGGTCATTGACGTCCTGGGGTAACTGGTTGACCTGGCCAAGTCTGATTTCTTGCAGGTCAGGCACGATGATTGGCGTGATACCTAAACGCTTTGCCACAGGGGCTGCCGTCTCCAGGCAGCGGCGTAATGGGCTGCTGTAGATAGCATTGAAGCTCAGATCACCGAGTCGTTTGGCTAATGCATCTGCTTGCTCGCGCCCCGCTCGACTGAGTGGTAGGTCATCGTAAATGCCGCTGGGAATGATTTCATCCTCACCTGGAATAGCGTCAGCATGCCGTACGATGAACAATTCGGCGACATTATCGCGTCGCAGTAAAAATGGATCGTCCACGAAAATATTCCTTATTGAGTCAATTCACCGTGACCGCCGCAGGAAGCCCCATCCATTTATGGCGGGGGAGGAATGCGGCGTTCCTTCTTGGGGCAAGGGTGGTTGGGTCCCATCCCTGCCTATTGACATTTTTATCAATACGCGCTACAATAGGACTATGAAACAAACGATGCTCTTGAAGCTGACACCCACAACCGAACAGCATCAAGCCTTGCTTGACACCATGCATGCCTTCAATGCTGCTTGCAACTATGTCGCTGACGTGGCCTTTGCCGAAAAGATGGCAAACAAGGTTGAGTTGCAAAAGCTGGTGTATGGCGAACTGCGTAGCACCTATAAGCTTGCCGCTCAACTGGCTATTCGGGCCATTAGCAAGGTAACTGAGGTCTACAAACGAGACAAGAGCATCAAGCCAACCTTCAAGCCAGAGGGAGCGATTGTCTATGATGAGCGGGTCATGTCCTTTAAGGGGTTGCTTTCCGTTTCTCTCTTGACGCTCTCTGGACGTGTGCTGGTTCCCTTCCAGGTGGGAGGCTATCAACAAGCCCGTCTGGATCGTATCAAAGGGCAAGCTGATTTGCTCTATTGCAACGGAACCTTCTATCTGGCTGTGACGCTTGATGTTCCTGAGCCAGAGCCAGGGGAGCCACAAGGAACCCTTGGTGTTGACCTGGGCATCGTCAATCTGGCAACAGATAGTACTGGCGAATCCTTCAGTGGCACTCTTGTTGAAGCCAACCGCAAACGGCATCATGCACTTCGGCAACGCCTTCAGAAGCGTGGTACGAAGGATGCGAAACGCCATCTCAAAAAACTCTCTGGCAGAGAAGCCAGGTTCAAGCGCAATACCAACCATGTCATCTCCAAACGGATTGTTCAGAAGGCCCAAGCCACTTGTCAAGCTATTGCTATAGAAGACCTTAGGCACATTCGGAAACGCACCGATAGCACGGTTAGACGGTCTCAGCGTTCTAAGCATAGCAGTTGGGCCTTTGGGCAACTCCGTTCCTTGCTTTCCTACAAGGCAGTTCTTGCTGGCGTACCATTGCACACGGTCGATCCCCGTAATACGTCTAAGACGTGTTCGGTATGCGGACATTGTGCAAAAGAGAACCGCAAGAGTCAATCTTCCTTCTGTTGTGTTGAGTGCGGTCATACCGATAACGCTGATCGGAACGCCGCCATCAATATCTCTAGGGCTGAAGTCAAGCAGCCTATTGCGGCAGGACGCGCCTAGCTGCAAGCCCCCTGCCTTCAGGCGTGGGGTTCTTGACGAATAACCGACCTCGCCAGGGCGCGCTTATGGACCTCATCGGGGCCATCGGCGATGTGCAGTGTACGACCGTGCGCCCACATTGAAGCCAGAGGGAAATCATCGGTGAGCCCGGCAGCGCCAAAAACCTGCATCGCCCGGCTGACTACATTGGTATGTATTTGGGGTACCACGATCTTAATCATAGCGATCTCTTTCTGAGCGGCCTTTTTGCCCAGATTGTCGATCATCCAGGCCGTTTTGAGTGTCAGGAGGCGCGCCTGCTCAATCTCTAACAACGATTGGGCAATCCACTCCTGAATAACACCTTGCTCGGCCAGTGGCTTGCCGAAGGCTACTCGTGTCGTAGCACGTTGAACCATCAGTTCCAGTGCGCGTTGCGCTACGCCTATCGAGCGCATGCAGTGGTGGATGCGGCCTGGCCCCAGGCGTGCCTGGGCAATGGCAAAGCCACTTCCTTCCTCGCCCAACAAGTTGCTTACGGGGACGCGCACATCCTCAAAAAGCACCTCGCAGTGGCTTTCGTTATCCACATAGCCCATGACTCTGAGGTTGCGCTTGACTGTCACGCCAGGGATGTTTTTGGGCACGAGCACCATACTCTGTTGCCGGTGCCTGTCGGGTGTATGCGGATCGGTCTTGCCCATGACAATGAAAATCTTGCAGCGTTCGCGAGCCGCGCCTGAAATCCACCATTTGCGGCCATTCAGGACGTATTCATCGCCCTCGCGCTGTATGGAAAGCTGGATGTTGGTGGCGTCCGAACTCGCTACATCCGGCTCGGTCATAGCAAAGGCTGAACGAATCTCACCGTTGAGCAAGGGCATCAGCCATTGCTTCTTCTGTTCGGGAGTGCCGAACTGGGCCAGGATTTCCATGTTGCCCGTGTCGGGTGCAGCGCAGTTAAATACCTCAGATGACCAGGCAACACGACCCATGATTTCAGCTAGCGGCGCGTATTCCAGGTTGGTCAGGCCCGCTCCATACTCTGCATCTGGCAGAAAGAGGTTCCAAAGTCCCTCTGCTTTCGCCTTGGACTTCAGTTCGTCGATGATCTCGGCCTGGTGATGAGGATCGCTCGAAGCGGCGATTTGGCCATAATACGTTTGTTCGTTGGGGTAAATAAAGCGATCCATGAAATCGCTCAACTGTTTTCGCAGTCCGTTGACTTTGTCTGAATAGGTAAAATCCATGAGTTGCCCTCCATATTCGAAAGTAATATCCTGCGATAATGTACACGTCCTGACAATGGCTTCCTGCTCTTGAATATACCACATCATTGACTGGATTGATTTCTGCCATAGCGGCGGGAATAACTCCCGCCCTTCCTATGTTATATACACTGATTAGCAATCCCAGAAGAAGAGTGCTAGACAAACCTTTTTTGGCGTGCTATAATCTAGCAGTCACCTGACGAGTTTGCTAAAGCAAGAACGCGAAATATCGCGACGCTGCATAGATTGGAGTCTAAATTTATAATGAAGTGTGAACGTTGTCAAAAAAATCCTGCCCGTGTCCGTGTTGACCAGATCGTCGATGGCCGCCGTGAGCAGCATTACCTGTGTCAGGAGTGTGTTGACGAGCTGATGAACGCTGCAATGAGCCAGGCAGGTGGCAGAGATGGACAGGGTATACCTGGTGGTTACCCCTTCGGTTTCGTTCCCAATAATAATGCTGCCTCTGCTGGAGGTGGAGTGAATACGACCACGGCCCAGCGGGAGGGTAAGCAGAGTAAAACGCCAACATTAGACCAGTACGGCCGTGACCTGACCGCCGAAGCTGCGGAAGGGAAGTTGGATCCAGCTGCTGGTCGTCAACGCGAACTGCGTCGAGTGATTACGGTGCTGGGTCGCCGCCAGAAAAACAACCCGGTACTGATCGGCGAGCCTGGTGTGGGTAAGACCGCGATCGTCGAGGGATTGGCACGTCGTATCCAGGAAGGGAACGTGCCTGCAACCTTGCGTGGCAAGCGTATCGTTTCATTGAACATGGGTGGTATGGTTGCCGGAGCGATGTTCCGTGGGCAGTTTGAGCAGCGTATCAAGTCCATCCTCGAAGAGCTGCGCCAGTCCAATGATATCATCGTTTTCATCGATGAACTGCATACGGTTGTTGGAGCAGGCGCCGCGGAAGGTGCGGTTGGTGCTTCCGACATGCTCAAGCCTGCGTTGGCCCGTGGCGAACTGCGCTGTATTGGTGCTACCACACTGGATGAATATCGCAAACATATCGAGAAGGATGCTGCGTTAGAGCGTCGTTTCCAGCCGATAATGGTCGATGAGCCTTCGGTGGAGGAGGCTATCGAGATGTTGCGCACAGTGCGTCCCAACTATGAGGCGCACCACGGTATCAGCATCACCGATGAAGCGATAGAGACCGCAGTCAAGCTTTCCGATCGCTATATCAATGACCGCTTCCTGCCTGATAAAGCTATCGACGTTATGGACGAGGCGGCGTCAGCCCTGCGCTTAGAGGCAACCGAGAAGGGCATTGTCAGCCCGACGTTGATTGCTGACCTTGAGAAGGAACTGGCCGACATCCAAAACAAGAAGGAAGCGGCAGCCAATACCGAGGATTACGAGCGTGCGGCACTCTTGCGCCAGCAGGAACTGGTGACGCAGGGCAAGTTGGACAAAGCTCGTGCCGAGATGGGTGGGTCAATTACGTTGATTTTGACGCCCGAACATGTTGCTCACGTCGTTGAGAACTGGACCGGTGTCCCTGTGAGTCAGATGCTGGAGAGCGAGAGGCAGAACCTGCGCACTCTGGAAGATGATCTGCGCAAGCGTGTGATTGGTCAGGACGAGGCGATTAGCGCCGTTGCTCGAGCCATTCGTCGTTCGCGTGCTGGTTTGAAGGACCCCAAACGTCCTATCGGCTCATTCCTCTTCCTAGGCCCAACGGGTGTGGGTAAGACGGAACTGGCGAAGGCCCTGGCGGCTGAACTCTTTGGCGGTGAGGACGCGATGATACGGCTTGATATGTCGGAGTACATGGAGTCTCACACGGTCTCTCGTCTGTTCGGTAGCCCTCCAGGATATGTGGGCTATGACGAAGGCGGTCAATTGACCGAGCAGGTACGCCGGCGACCGTATAGTGTGATCCTGCTGGACGAGGTTGAGAAGGCACATCCTGAAGTCTTCAACGCGCTGTTGCAGATCATGGATGATGGTCGCTTGACAGATGGTCAGGGACGCACGGTGGACTTTAAGAATACCGTGGTGATTATGACCAGCAACGCCGGTAGTATGGATCTCAGGCGTGCCGTACGTATCGGTTTCTTACCGACGAGGTCCGCGGATGACCGGGATGAGCAGCATGAGGCGATACGCTCGAAGGCCATGGAAGGTCTAAAGCGCATGTTCCGACCAGAGTTCATCAACCGCATTGACCAGATTGTAGTCTTCCATGCTCTTGGCAAGGAGGAACTCTACCGCATTGTTGACCTGCTCTTGGCACAAGTGCAAAGTCGACTCGTCGAACAAAAGATCGAACTGGTCATCAGCGACGAGGTAAAAGACTTGCTGCTGCGCGAGGGCTTCGATGAGGAGTATGGTGCGCGACCATTGCGCCGCGCTATCCAGAGCTACGTCGATGACACCCTGGCGGATGCCTTCATGGCAGGTACGGTTACACCGGGGCAGATAGTCCGCTTGGTTGTGCAGGATGGTCAGGTAGTTGTTGAGACGCAGGAGCTGGCGAAGGCTGCGTAAGCCAATACTGTATAGAATGAAAAAAGCGGGAGCGTGAGAAATTACGCTCCCGCTTTTCATGCCGTTCTACTGCTCCTCTCTCGGCATAAATGGTTGACAACATTCCCCCTATAGCGTACCATTACAGTGGCTAGAGGGCGGCTGTTAGGAACTTTTGCTTGTGTTTACTGAGTACTGTGTGGCCCTTACAGCCGATTCGGAGTAGTAGTTGAAGGTAATCGCGATATTTTATCAGGGTCGCAAACAGGATACCTCTGAAGTTGCTTCCCAGCTAGCACCAATGTTACGGCAGCTGGGATATGATGTGCGCAGTATCGATCTCCGCGAGGAAATGGAGGAGCCTGACGTCATCAATGGACAAAGGGATCCACCCCCTTTGCTCAAAGGCTGTGATATTGTGATCGTATTGGGCGGCGATGGTACCATTTTGCATGCCGCGCGACTCTGTGCAGTTGCCGACATCCCCATACTCGGTGTCAACTTTGGACGGGTAGGTTTTCTAACCGAGCTTGAACCAAATGATCTGCCGTCTAAATTGCCCTACTACCTGGAGAGAGATGCATCTGTATGGATTGATAAACGCACAATGCTGCACGCCACATTGGATCAGGATGGGCACTATGAAGAGTTTCTGGCACTCAATGATATCGTGATTGCCCGCGGTACATGGCCGCGTGTGGTGCAAGTATGTGTCTGGATCGACGACAACGATTTCAGTACGATCTATGCCGACGGCATCATACTCTCGACAGCTACTGGCTCGACCGCCTACAATCTGTCCGTGGGTGGGCCATTGCTGCATCCACAAGTGCAAAGCAGCGTACTTACCCCTATCGCGCCGCATCTTGCCTCTGACCGTTCGCTGATCTTGCAGCCCGAAGCCAGGGTGAAACTACAGATTTTCACCGGCTCTCAGGACGGCGTTTTTTCGGCAGATGGACAGATGAATCGCGTGATTAAAAATGGCGCGCGCGTTAGCGCTCACAAAAGTTCGTATGTTACCCAGTTTCTCAGGCGCAGGCCACCAACCTACTTTTACGAGATTATCAACAACAAGTTGAAAAGTAACGACAACAGGTCAGATACCTGATAGCAAGCAACCATGTTACTCGAAATAAGTATCAAAGACTTCGCCATCATTGATTCGTTACACTTGCGACTCCATCGCCAGTTCAATGTCTTCACAGGTGAAACAGGTGCGGGCAAGTCGATCATCATCGACGCCATGAATACCCTGCTCGGAGGCAAAATCGGCGTAGATTACATACGCGCCGGTTGTGAACGCGCCACTGTCGAAGGTATTTTCTCCATTGAGACGTTACCTCCCATCAGCGATGAGTGGGAAGTACTCGACACCTCAACCATGGGGACATCGGCTGGTGGTGCCCAGGCATCCCTGGCGAGTACTCGCTCAGCCACCAATGGGGCAAACACGATGTTTGAAGCGCTGGAGAACGCAGAGGAAAATATTAAAAGCGTTTCGCAAGCTTCACTTGTTGATAGCGCTTCGCAAGCTTCGCTGGCAGAACGCAGACAGGTAGACGCAAACAGCGCCGATGCACGCATTGCCCTGGCCGCGTTGCTGCGCGAGTACGACATTGAACCAGAACAAGGACAGCTCGTACTCACACGCGATATCTTTCGCTCTGGTCGCACAGTGGCGCGCATCAATGGGCGCACCGTCTCGCAGCAAGTCCTCCACCAGGTGGCAAGCTGGCTCGTTGATATCCATGGTCAGAGCGAACATCTCAGTTTGCTGCGACCCGAACAACATGTGAACTTTCTCGATCGCTATGCAGAACTGCTGACTCTGCGCGAACAACTGGGTGCAAAGGTGGCGGAATGGCGCAATGTACGCAAAACGCTGCAAGCCTTGCAGCAGAACGAACGCGAACAGGAACGCCGCGCCGAATTCCTACGCTTCGAGATCGAGGAAATCGAGCGGGCTGAACTCCAACCTGGTGAGGCAGAGGAGTTGGAACAGGAACGCAAGGTCTTGAATAATGCAGAACGCCTGCGTGAACTTTGCACCCTCGTCTACGGAGCGATCAAGGGGACTGATATCGGCGGCGACGACTTTCAACCTGCACTTGACCAGTTACGCACTGCACAGAAAGGCCTAAGTGAACTGGTTCGCCTGGATAAAAGCTTGAAAGAGCATGAAACCAATCTGTTAGAGGCCGTCTATCGCTTGGAGGATGTTGCCGCCAGCATCAGCAGCTACCAAACCGAGATCGAAGATGACCCACAGCGCCTTGCCGAGGTTGAAGAACGACTCGACTTGATCGCCAGGCTGAAACGAAAATTTGGTAGCGCTGCGCAAGCTTCGCTGTATGGCCCTTCGATTGAGGATATTCTTAATCGCGCGGCCGAAGACCAGGCTGAACTCGACGGCATCACTCATCGTGACGAACTGATCGCCAATTTACAAGAGCAAGATAGCCAGCTGCGGCGAGAGATTGGTGGAATCGCCCAGGAACTCTCCGCACGACGATACAAAGCGGCAGCCGAACTCTCCACTGCCATGGAAGCGCAATTGGATGAGCTCAACATGAAACGTGCCCGCTTCGCCGTCGAAATCGAACAGACGCCCGACGAGCATGGTGTCCCTGCCAGCATCAACGGCCAGCCCGAACAGCTCTATGCCTGTGAGCTGACGGGGATCGATCAAGTGCAGTTCTTGATCGCGCCCAACCCTGGCGAGCCGTTTAAGCCGCTTACCAAAATTGCCTCCGGCGGCGAGACCTCGCGCCTCATGCTTGCGCTGAAGACGATACTTTCGGCGGCAGATGCCACCGCGACACTCATCTTTGACGAGATCGATGCGGGCATCAGTGGACGCAGTGGGCAGATTGTGGGCGAGAAGCTGTGGATGCTCACACACAACCACCAGGTAATCTGCGTAACGCACCTGCCACAGATCGCTACATTTGCCGATACACACTACAACGTCCGCAAGGAAGTCTTTGAGGACCGTACCATCACCATTGTCAATGAACTGCGTCCAGAGCAGCGTGTGCGCGAGATTGCTCAAATCATGGGTGGTAACATCACCGAGTCTTCGATGAAAAGCGCCGAGGAACTGCTTGCTCGCTCCTATCTTTGGAAAGAAAAATGGCATCAGTAGCAATCATCGGTGCAGGCATCAGCGGGCTTGCCGCCGCACATATTCTGATCGATGCAGGCCACACGGTCACACTCTTTGAGAAGGATACTGGCGTTGGTGGCCGGGCCGCCACCAGGAAACGCGATGGCTTCACATACGACCATGGGGCACAGTACATCAAAGGCGGCGGTCCAATCAGTACAACCTGGATCACCCAGCGTTTCCGTGTCCCTGATCTCATTGACATCAGCAAGCCGGTCTGGACTTTTGACGCAGAGGGACACATTCAAGAAGGTGACCCTGTACAGAATGCGGACCCTCGGTGGAACTATCGCCGTGGTCTGGTGACTCTGGCGAAACGCATGGCAGAAGGACTGGATATTCGCCTGGAGACATACATTGCTCGAGTGGAACGCATCACAACAGGCTGGAGGCTCTTTGATGTGTTGGGATATGCGCTGGAAGCGGGCGGAGGCAAGCTCCCCCACTCCACTCCACTCCACTCCCGCCCCTACGAGCAACTACTCATTACCATCCCCGCCGCACAGGCTGTTGCCTTCGTCGAGAACAGCCAGATGCCTGGCGATCTGCAAGAATACCTTCTTGCAAATCTGCGCAAAGCACACTACAATCCGCTTATCTCTGTCATGTTGGGTTACAAGCCGATACCCAGGACACGGCCATACTACGCGCTCGTCAACACCGACAAGGCCCACCCTATCTCCTGGTTAGCCTGGGAGCACGAAAAGGCTCCCGAACGTGTCCCTGAACAGACAGGCTTGTTGATTGCACAGATGGCTCCACAATATAGCCTGAATCACTGGCAGACGCCCGCCGAGGAAGTGATCAGCGACGTAGCAAAGCTTGTCGCTGTGCTCATCGATGAGCCGATGATTGAAACAAGCTTTGAACCAGTCTTTACCGACATCTACAACTGGCGCTACGCACTCCCTGCCGAGAAGGCAGACGTGCAGTCAATAAACACGCTGGCTCTTCCATATGGGCTAGCCTTTTGCGGTGATGCCTTTGTCGGAGGACGAGTCCACCTGGCGCTGGAACATGGGGTAGAAGTTGCCCATCAACTCAATAAAGTTCTTATCTAAGGAATTCCCCACTATAAATCGGGGATACCTGCCCCCAGGCAGGGTGCTACAATAGGGCAGAACAAAAGGAACACGAAAAAATGAACAAAAAAATTCTCAGCACCATCCTCTTATTCGCCGTCTTCATCGGCTTTCTCTGGTGGGGAATCTCAATGCTCGTCTCACCTGGCGATGCCGAAACCAAAGTCTACGCCTTCCTTATCCTGGGCTGCTCCGGCTATGCGCTTGTCTCCATCTTCTTGCTGCCACGAAAAAGGAGTCCCCCGCGATAAATCGGGGGGGTACGACGGCGGGATTTGAAGAGTCTGGCGCCGCAAGGGGTTACCTGTCCCCCAGACAGGGTTCCACTACAATTTGGGCTTGCCTGATACCTCGCCGTCCCGCCCCTGGTACCCGCAAGGGGCACCACTACATGCATTGCAGCAAAAACCCCATCCTTTCCTCCACTTTGTGACGCAACCATCTTTCCCTTCGTTCTAAGACTCAGGCCGAGAAACCCCTCGTAAGCTGTGGGGAAACCATCCTCGGCATTTTGATACGCTAAGCGAAAAGCGTTCAAATTTATTGAGTGGAAGGAAATCAGCGCACGTATGGAGCAGCGATCTGTACTCCCACAGATTACTCAGCCAGAAGATCCCCCCACAACATCCAACTCCCACGATAAATCGGGGAGCTACCGGGATATATCGGGGAGGTACGTGATGCGCCACTTCTTCACAGAAGATGTATCACCCGACAATCGTCCCATCGTTGAACTACAACGACGGGCTAGCTGGGTTGGCCTTGCTCTTGTTGCGTTGTCACTCAGTCAAATCATGAATGCCCCGACGATATTCAAGGACTTTCCTTCCATTTTCATATTCGTGAGATGTCTCGCCTTTGTCGTATTGCTGTTGAGCTTTTCTATTACCTGGATAGCGTTTCGCCCAGGTACACTGCAAGAGGAGACGCAACACCTGCATAGACATCCACGCCGCTGGCAGCACATCGCGCTGATTTCGACACTGCTCATCTCTATAGTAGGCGGTATCCTCTGCATTGTGACTATTGTCGATTGCTTCTTACCACCCCTATTTTCTAATGATGGCACATCGTTGGATACTAACGCGGCTGAACTACTTTTGCAGGGGCGTAATCCCTATACCGACTCCAGTATGCTGGAAGTGGCACGCAAATTTCAGATTCACCCAGACTGGACAACACCACTACGGCAAGGACAGTTTGCCGGTCGTCTGGACTATCCTACCTCCACAGAACTGCAAACAGTGCTGGATACAGACCTCAAGGCAGGCAAGGCGCCCGAATTTGAGTCCAAGGTAAGTTACCCTGCTCTCTCGTTCCTGACACTGGTGCCTTTTATCTGGTTCAAAGACTATAATGTATTGCCTTTATATTTCTTGAGTTATCTGCTCTTGATAGCAATCGCCTGGAAAGCTGCCCGGCCGGAGTTACGTCCTTGGGTCCTCTTGCTGGCCATGGCAAATGTGCCCATGTGGAGTTCAACCTACGGTGGCAATCTGGATATCTTTTATGTGCTCCTGATTGTGATCGCCTGGCTCCTGCGTAGTCATCGCTGGAGATCAGCCATATTTCTAGGCCTGGCGCTGGCGAGCAAACAGATTGCGTGGTTCTTTGTTCCTTATTACCTGATTGTGACCTGGCGCTCCCACGATAAAGGAGTTCCCCTCGATAAATCGGGCGGACGCGATGAATCGGGTCCCTACGGCGGCCTGGGGGAGTCGGTACGCCGACTTGCCATTGCGGGATGCGTCGCCCTGATCTTCAATTTGCCTTTCATTGTGTGGAACCCCCAGGCCTGGCTTGCCGGAGTGCTCGCGCCTGTTTCAGACCCTATGTTTCCGACCGGTCTGGGATTGATCGAACTGAGCGTCAACCATATATTACCCTTCTTCCCTGCATGGATATATGATGTCCTGGAAGGTATCTCCATGAGCTTAGCACTGGCATGGTACTGGCGTCTGTGCCGCAAACGTCCCGAGGCGGCGATGCTGCTAGCCATTATTCCGCTCGTCTTCGCCTGGCGCAGCTTGCCGTCGTACTTCTTCTGCACGATCTACCCGATGTTTATCCTCATGGCGGCGGCACAGAGTACAACTGCCCCCGTTGGTATACGCGCTGCGATGCATAGCGACAACCTTTTCCGCAATGTGACACCGCTACGTCGGTTGGCCTCATCGGGCGCTGCGCGCCCCTGGTTCAGCTTGCACGCTACGTGGTCGAAGCACGAAGACGATAAGCCGGTGGTTCAGCGGGGATAGCTGCCAGGATCATGAATCTGCTGACCTGACTTTCCCACACTCGACTCTTGTTTCCCTTCGTGATACAATCGACTGGAACGCAACCACCTTCTACGCCTGAAGCTTTCTGGCAATAGTCTGCTATATGACAAAGAAGCACGTCGTTGCGAGGAAGAGAAAGATAGATAACACCATGACACGAAAGAAAGAAGCCAACATCCTGGTCTCCCAGGAGAATGAGACGCAAGCACAACACTTGCTTGAACACTACCACGAAATTGCAGAGGACCTGCACGCGAGCAAAAGCCGCGAACAGGCTGAAGCAGCTTTGAGCGAGATCAACAGCATACCAGAAGCCACACAGATGGCTCTACTCAAGCTAATGTCAAAAGAACACGACAGCGAGGCTGCCGATGTCCTTACCGCCATACATGAACTCAGCCCCAGCAAAAATGTGCGCAAAGAGGCCCGTCGATCACTTATACGACTTGAAGGAGCAAAGATCCACCCGCATTGGACCCCCCCAGCTATGGCCCCACTGGCTATCCAGCCTAGCATTAACGCGCCACGCTTCTGGAAAGGTCTTGTCACACAAGAGCGCGAATCAGGTGAGGTAGAACTTATCCTGTGCTGGGAACAGGGCATGGACTACAATGAGGCACGCCTACTCGTCTTCCTGCTCGACTTCTGGCGAGGTGGGGTGAGAGATTTCTTCACCAGAACCGGCACGAAGCGTCGTCTCGAGAACGATATCGCAGAGAGGAACACAAAATTAAAAGACATCGAACTGACCGATTGCACACTGGCAGAAGGCCGTCGCCTGATCGCAGAGGCGCTCTCTGTCAACAAGTGGCGCGGCACCACCCCGCACGAGGATTACCGTCACGAGCTCCCTCTCATGAATCAACTGATATGGCGGGCTACGGATGTGGGCGAAGATCGCGGACGCACCTTCATCAACCCTGGGCTGGACGCCGATCAGGTCGTTGCCAATTTCATTGGCGGCTGGTCACTGGGCGATTTTGGCCTGGCTTATGATCTCCTTACCAGCGATAGCAGCATCCGCGAAGGACTGACACGAGATGAATGGATCGAGCGCCGCCGCGCCTGGGCCGATGAAGCGCATCCAGCTCGATGGTTGCTTGGTTTTGCATACGAACGTGAGCCCCAGCAGAGATCTCTCTGGCTGCCTCCCCCCTTGATGGGCAGCTATGCCACCTCTCGCAAAGAGATCGAGCTTGGTTGGTCGCTCGAACTGACTAGCACACCGCTGAGCGGCTCGCTGAGAGAGATGCCGATGGGGACTACCGTCAACAAAGCCACCGGGCGACATTGGTTCTGGACTAGCTACACTCTCGTAAAGGAAGCGGGAGCGTGGCGCATTCAAAGCATGACCGACGAAGGAGCCAATGCACAGGGACTCTCCATCACAGAGCTACAGAATCGCATAGATGAGCTGCGGGAAGAGGTAAAAGACATCAATGAGGAGTATCTACCCGTCCTGCAAGACACTGATGCTGAAGAACGTGATGCTGATGCAGAGGATTACATGCGGGAAGTGCTCTGGCGTGTGACACAGGCGATGCATTACAGTGATGCTCTCATCGCAAAGCTTCCACTTGACCGCTCGGTATACGATGAAGCTTTCAGGGAAGCCCAGGGAGCAAAATCCCTCGAGCGTGCTACCGTATACCTGGAACGTATGGCACAACGTTTCCCCGAGTTTCGTGGAGGGACTCTGCGGGAACTTGGGTCACTGTTGGCCAGCCTCAAAGACACGTACGAAGAAGCTGGCGACAAAGAACGGAGCGAGATGTTCTTCAAGCTGGCAGAGAAAGCAACGCGTGATGCGATTGCGGTCGACAATGCTCCGGCAGGCTATGCACTGCTGGCTGAACTCCTGATGGAGGAAAAGGGACAGACACGCATTGACGAAGCGGAGGCCCTCCTGCACCAGGCGGAAACACTGGGGCCAAATCGGTTAGAAGAGACCGTCATCAAATCCGTTCTGGGCAATATTGCCCTTGAGCGCAAGCAGTTTGAAGAGGCGCTCAGATACTACCAACAGGTGGCAGACTTTAGTCCCAACTATCCCAGTATCTGGTACATCATCGGTCATGTTCAGCATCAACTCAAGCGGGATGAGGAGGCGGAGCAGAGCTTGAAACGTGCTATCGAGGTGGACAATGACTTCTCTGCTTATAGCGAGCTTGCAGGAGTCTATATGGCACAGCATGACTATGCAAAGGCTCGTGAGATAGTCGAACAAGGCTTGCGTGTGTATCCCAAATCTGCCCATCTACGAGCTTTGCTCGCAGCGCTGACCTTCGATAGTGGCGATCGTCGCCGTGCGCAAACGCTCTTGCAAGAGGCAGAGCGCATCAACCCCAACCTGGAGATGGTGAAGGCAGTACGGAAAATCCTGAACGAACACAAGAAGCGGTCAAGAACCCCCGCCTGAAGGCGGAGGCTTGTAAAACTGTTGAGCGTTTTAGCTCAGGCTGCTACAAGCCTGCTTGACTAGCCTGAGCACGCGGCTGCGTGCTACGTTCGAGAGGTCACGATACCTTTGAATGCTTGTCCTAGCTTGAAGCTCTATCGCTTGTGATTAAAAGTTCTGAGGGTAGGAACGGTGTTGCAGGCACGACAAGCCTCTTGAACCTTGGCGAAGGGCACCATACGTACGCACGGGTACGGACTCCTTCTTTTAGGAGTCAAACAAACGAGAGACCGTGTTTCTCTCGTTTCCCCGCAAGGGGATGGCATCGGAATGTGCTGGCTCTCGCAGCCGTTGTTTCCTCCCACGCCTCTGCGGCAGTGGGTATCCACAACGGAGGACTCATGATGCAGCAAGAACGTCCCCAATCCCCTGGTACCCGCAAGGGGCAGCAGTACATTGTCACACTGGGAGCAATGACACGCGATGGTGACACTTTGGCTGAAATCCGCGAGCAGGATGAGTCAGGCGAGAAAGCAGAGCAGCAGACACGTATTCTGCACGTTCCGGCTGGTCTACCGGGGGAACGTGTCACTATCTCCGTCGAGGCGGCAGCTCCACCGCGTGCGGGACGACACAGACGGCGTTGGAAGCCCCATGCGCGCCGCGTGGAAATTAGCGAGATCCATCAGCCCTCGCCGTTGCGCACCCAGGCGCCTTGCCCGGTGTTTGGCACTTGCGGCGGCTGTCAGCTTCAGCATATGCGCTATGAGGCGCAGCTGGAGTGGAAATGGTCTATAGTCCGACAATTGCTGCAAGAGATCGGTGGCTTCGCTGACCCACCTCTGCTGGAAACCGTGCCTTGCGACGATCCATGGCAGTATCGCAACCATATGCGTTTCTCGGTGAACTGCGAAGGGCAGCCCGGCCTGACCGCCAGAGGGACACATCGCGTCCTGCCGCTCACCTCGTGTCCTATCGCCCACGCACATATCAACTGTGCCCTGAAAGTTCTCAGCCAGGTAGCCAACCCTCGGCCCCAGGTGTTGATTCGTTGTGGTGCCGCCAGTGGTCAGGTGCTCATTCAGCCGTATCCCACACCCGAGGTGGCACAGCAACTCGCCGCCTCCGGACTCGACCTTCGCAGCGAGACGATGGAAGAGGTGCTGGCGGGAGAAACCTTCCGCATCCGCCCCAGTTCGTTCTTCCAGACCAATACCGCCCAGGCAGAGAAGATGGCACAAATGGTCCTGCATGGGGTATTGAACGGCCTGGCACCCGCAAGGGGCGCCCCTTGCGGGTGCCAGGGGAGCGGGTACCAGGGGGACAGCAGGGGTAACCTCACCATCGCCGATGCTTACTGTGGTGTCGGAACCTTTGCCTTGTTGCTGGCGCGCCATGTCGGCAGGGTGATTGCCATTGAAGAGTCGGCCAGCGCAATCAAGGATGCACAGTGGAACCTGCGCAATGTCAGCAATGTAGATATCCTCAAGGGGAAAACGGAAGACCTGTTGCCGGGGCTGGCAGCACAGCTCGATGGGCTTGTGCTTGACCCACCGCGTGCGGGTTGCCAGCAGGTTGTTCTCGACTCCCTTGTGCAGCATCCGATTAAACGCATTGTGTATGTTTCATGCGATCCAGCCACGCTGGCACGCGATCTGCATGTTCTTTGCCATCGACATCCTACCTACCGTCTCTGTTCAGTGCAACCACTCGATATGTTTCCCCAGACGGTACATATCGAATGCATGGCAGTCCTGGAGCGCAACGATTTATGACAACATCGCTAGTACTGGCTTCTGCCTCACCACGACGCAGGCAGATTATCGCCTCCCTCGGCCTTCCCGTCACCTTCTGTATTCCACCCACCGACGAAGATGTGGCACAGGAACGCTACCGCGGACCGGCCGAAGAAATGGCACAGTGGCTGGCTAAACATAAATTGGCATCGGTTCACACATTACCCGCATTTGCCGATCGTATGGTCATTACCGCAGATACGACCGTGTTGCTCAATAATACATTACTGGGCAAGCCACGCAATGAAGCACATGCCCGCGAGCTACTACTCGCGCTACGCGGACGCTGGCACCATGTCGTGACAGGCGTCGTCGTAAGTTACTTGATTGATGGCAAACGACAGATGCGCAGCGCCAGTTGCATTACACCTGTGCTGATGCGCCCTTACAGGGAAGCAGAGATCGCCACCTACATTGCCAGCGGGGACCCGATGGACAAAGCGGGCGCGTACGGTATCCAGCACTCAGGTTTCCAGCCTACCGCACGTATTAGCGGTTGCTACCTGAATGTTGTTGGCCTGCCTTTGTGCGTCCTGGTTGATCTCATGGCTGAGTTTCACGTATGGCCCGTGGTGCAACAGAGCGAGAGAGCAGGGTGCCCATGGTCAGACAAATGCCTGATGTAGGCGCTACAAACCGTAGGGGCGGGAGTGGAGTGGGGTGGGGTGGGGGAGACGTGCTCGATAAATCTACACTCTACAGCCTCCGCCCTGGGGTGGACCCTTGCGGAACCCTGTCTAGGGGACAGGTAAGCCCTCGCGGTCGCTATGCTCCCAGCCCGACGGGCGACTTGCACCTGGGCAACCTGCGCACCGCTTTGCTTGCCTGGCTCTACGCACGTTGCGCAGATGGTCAGTTCGTACTGCGCGTCGAAGACCTCGACCGTCCCCGTGTACGTCGTGGGGCCACCGAACGCATGTTGAACGATCTGCGCTGGCTCGGCCTCGATTGGGATGAAGGGCCAGATGTCGGCGGTCCCTACGCACCCTACACGCAGAGCGAACGCCTGGTGCTTTATGCCCACCACTTGCAACGCCTGCGTGCTGCTGACCTGATCTATCCTTGCTACTGTAGTCGCGCCGAGGTCGCCCGCGTTGCCAGCGCCCCACAGCAAGGCGATGATGCTTTACGGACCTGTTGGCGGGATACAGGGAGCAGCACGTACAACAGGTCGTTGGGGATTTCGTTGTGTGTCGCTCCGATGGCATCTTCGCCTACCAATTTGCCGTCGTCGTCGACGATGCCCTCATGCACATCAACCAGATCGTACGCGGAGCCGATTTGTTGCACTCAACCGCGCGCCAGATCCTCCTCTACGAAGCATTGGGCTTTCCCATTCCCAGCTTCGTTCACGTTCCCCTCTTGCTTGATACGGCAGGGAACCGCCTGGCAAAGCGTATACAGAGTGCCGGTCTGGAGCCACTGCGAACCGCCGGAGCCACGCCGGCGCAGGTCGTGAGCCAACTCGCTGCCAGTTGCGGTCTGCCTCCCACGATAAAGGAGTCCCCCGCGATAAATCGGGGGGCTACGGGCGAGGTGATTAGCGCAACTGGGCTAGTTCAGCAATACAAAGAGAGGTTCTATGATATAATAGCAAAAATGTCGTGGAACGCATAAATTAGAGTAGAATACATGAACATAGCATTTCGCATCATCTTAGTCGTGATGACCCTATTGATAGCACTGGTGATCGGCCTGATCTTGCGGCGCATGCTTGTGCATCGCCTGAAACGAACCGTGCTCGATACATGGCTTATTCAATCACTGGGCATCATGGTCATCGTTCTTCTGCTGGTGCTGGCAGTACCCGTATCGCTTATCCTGGCGGACAATAACCTGCTTCCTTCTATCTGGTCAGTGCTCACCGCTCAAATTAACGTGAAGGACATTACCGGCCTGGCCTGGAACTTCATCCAAACCCTGCTCATTATTGCCCTGGGCGTGGGCTTTGCACGTACCCTGAAGACCCTCATCGTGCGGAACCTCGGTGCGAACCACATCGATATCAACACACGCACCTTAGTCGGTCGTGTCTGCTACTTTGTCATCCTGACGCTGGTTGTCTTCTGGATACTGACTATCTGGCAAATCTCGATAGGGGTGCCTGTAGCTGCTCTGGGCATTCTGACGGTGGTCTTCACCGTCGCCATTCAGGATGTGCTCAAAGACCTGGTTGCGGGCTTTTACATCCTGATAGAGCGTCCTTTTCATATCGGGGACCAGATCACGATTGGAGACCAGGTGAATTTAACAGGCCACACGGGCAAAGTGGAAGATGTACAGATCCGTACCACCAAGTTGCGCCTGGTCAGTGGCGAAGAGGTGAGCGTGCCAAATGCGCTCGTTTTTAGCAGCATTGTGATCAACCACTCTTTCCAGGGTGAGCGCCGTGCCATAATCATCGTGAAGTTGCCTGAGGAACAGTTCGTCAAGGACGAAACGCACAAGCAGATCATGAAAGCTCTCGAAGAGGTTGATGCCGTCCAGGCGAAACCAGAACCGTCTATTACGCTCATCGGTCTGAGCGAAAAGACAATTTCGCTTGATGTGCGCTTCTGGATTGCACACGGACAATTTTCTGCTGTCTCGGAGGCAATGCATGCTTTGCACACAGTGCTGCCTGACGCCGACCTGACTGTGCAAGAATCCCCTGGGAATGTGTTGTAGAGTGCCGATTTATCGAGCACGTCCCCCGATTTATCACGGGAGGAGTGAGGTACGCTACGTTGGAAAGCGATAAGGAATTCCCCACGATAAAGGAGTCCCCCGCGATAAATCGGGCTCCCGCGATAAATCGGGGAGCTACAGATCTAAATATCCGGCGCGTTGGCCTGTTAGGGGGTACCTTTGATCCGATCCACTACGGCCACCTGGTGATTGCAGAGGAGGCACGCGCCACGCTGGATCTCTCCGAACTGGTCTTTGTACCTGCGGGACAGCCTCCGCATAAACCGGGGTGGACCATTACAGCTGCGCACCATCGCCTGACAATGCTTCAGCTCGCGATTGCCTCTAATCCATACTTCACGATCTCGCAGGTTGATCTGGAGCGTCCGGGGCCATCGTATACCGTGGAAACGCTCCACTTGTTGCGCCAGCAGTGGGATACGCAAACGGCCTTCTACTTCATCATTGGTGGGGATAGCCTGGAGGAGTTTCTCACCTGGCGCGATCCCGCTGGTATACTGGAACAACTGACATACCTCGTCGCGGTCCAGCGCCCAGGCTATGAGGAAGCGCCAGAATACCGTGCATCGCTCGAAGCGCGCCTGCCCGGCATCAAGCAGCGCCTGGTCATGGTACGAGCGCCACAATTGGAAATTTCTTCGACCGATTTGCGTCTGCGAGTTGCAGAAGGAAGACCTATTAAGTACCAAACGCCCGAAGCGGTTGAGTATTACATTGCACAGTATGGATTGTATAAAGTAGTCCCCCGATTTATCGTGGGGAAAGACAGAGAGCGGAGGCCTGGCCATGACACCAATGCACCTTGAACTGGGTGATCGCTTGCGCCTGCGCAAGCCGCATCCCTGTGGAAACTACGATTGGTTGGTAGTACGTCTGGGGGCAGATATCGGGCTGCGTTGCGAAAAATGTGGGCGTCGTGTATTATTACCACGAGCAGAGGTCGAGCGCCGTACCAAGCAAGTGCTGTCACGGGCGATTGATTCCGATACCAATGTATCAACTTAATCGTATCTATACTGTAGGGGCGAGCAGGGACCGTAGGGACCCGATTTATCGCGTCCGCGGAGTGGGGTGGAGTTGGGTGGGGACCTTTATGGTCGCCCGTGGGGTGGGCCCTTGTGGAACCCTGTCTGGGGGACAGGTATGCCCGCCGTTCGAGAACGCGAGGAAAGATGAATATAGCCAATCCAAGGGGTGGGTTTCTTACCCTGCTAAAAAACAGAAACTTCCTGCTTCTGTGGTTGGCACAATTGATCTCGATGACCATCTTCAACGCCTCCAACTACGCCCTGCTCGTGTTGATTGAGGAAGTCACCGGCTCTACGACGTTGATCGGTGTTGCGATCATCGCCTTTAGCCTCCCTGCCGTGCTCTTTGGCGCTCCTGCCGGGGTCTTCGTAGATCGCATGAATAAGCGCGTCGTCCTGTGGGGCAGTAATTGCTTGCGCGCTATCGCCACCTTCGGCTTTGTCATCTCCCTGCTGCTTAATCGCCACCAGCTCATCCCCATCTATTTGATCACCTTCCTGATTTCAACTATTGGCCAGTTCTTCGCACCGGCAGAAGGGTCCACGATCCCGCTGTTGGTGAGCGAGGAAGAATTAATGCCCGCACTGTCGCTCTTCAACATCACGTTTATGTTTTCGCAGGCCTTGGGCTTCATCCTGTTCGCACCACTTGTGCTCAGCCTGCTGCCAACATTCACCATAACACATAGTATCATTATTCATCCGGTCGAGGTCCTCTATGCCATTGTGGGATTGCTCTACATCGTCTGTGCTATACTCGTAACACGCATCCCGGCAACCTACTTTCTCGCCCGCAAACGCTACTCCGCCGACGCCTATAGAGTGCCGATTTATCGAGCACGTGCGCTCGGTAGTATTGGCATACTAAGCAACATCTGGAGTGAAATGCACCAGGGCTGGAACTTTGTGCGTCGTAACAATCGGCTCTTTCTAGCGGTCATCCAACTCTCCTTCGCAGGCGTTCTCCTTTTAGTTATCAGTGAACTTGCCACACCCCTGGTTACCGTCCTGTTATTACTTCCAGCAAGTAGAATGGCATTTATCTTCGCCCCCGCAGGTATTGGCCTTGTTACCGGCTCAATCCTCATGCCGCGCATCTCGCGCCGACTGGGTAAATCCCGAGCAATTCTCATCGGCAGTATTGCTCTTGCTGTTGCCGTGCTCCTTTTGCCACTCTCTACGATTCTGGCGCGTGCCCTACAACCGCATGGGTGGAATACCAACCCATTGCTCCTGTTCGCCATCGCACTGTTTATGTTCGTTGCTGGCGTAGCGATTGACTTGATTAACATTCCTGCTCAGACTGCCATGCAGGAGCAAAGCCCTGATTGGATCAAAGGCCGTGTGCTGGCCTTACAGTTGATGCTCTACAACCTTTGCTCCATCCCTGTCATTCTTTTCATTGGAGTTGTCGCAGACCTGTTCGGCCTTAATCGTGTCATCTATCTTTTATCAATCAGCATAGCGGCCTTTGGAGCCTGGAGCCTTTACTTTGAACGCAAATATCCACCGCAAATACCCCAGACGGATACAACACAGGAGCTCAGTAGGGGCGGGAGTGGAGTAGAGCGGGGTGGGGGAGCTTGCCTCCGCCCTCCCGAGCCGGACAAAATTATCCAATGACAACCCACACAACTGTAGAACATCCCTCATTGACGTATGTACTGGTTCGGTCTACAATCTAAACAGCAGATACTAGCTCACCCGGCGTGGCATAAGGAGAAGCATGAACCCTGCTCTGCAAGCACAAATACAGCCATACGAACCCTGGCTCATCATTTCCGGAGTCGTTGTCTTCTTTCTGTTATTACGTGTCACGCGGAAAAGGCTGCGCCAGCGAGTGGATGAGATTGGGTACCACTTCCTGGGGGAGCGAGGCTCGCTGGTCTGGTTCTGGTTGAATGCCCCTGGAGTTATGCTCCACGAACTGAGCCATGCTTTTGTGGTGCTGCTGTTCAGGCCTTTCGGCTTCCGCATCACCAGCATCACGCTCTTTCGCATCAAACCCAGGATCCAGGTTGGAGTAGGTGGCCGCAACATGAAGTCTAGCGGGCGGCAATCGCTGCAACTGGGGGAAGTACAATATCTGCGGCCCCAGAATCGCTTTATGAGTTACGTTGGCGATGGCTTGAGCGGTATCGCACCACTCTTCGGTGGTATCGGCATGCTGATCCTGCTCTACTGGGTTGCTACGGGCTACAACCTGTGGGACATTGGCATTCAACGCATCTTTCACCCAGGTTGGCCTTGGTGGACACTGATCTTCGCCCCCTACTTGATTTTAACGATTACCTCCGAACTCTGGCCCAGCAGCCAGGATTGGAAGGGAGCGCGTTGGTTCGTCGTTGGCGTCCTGCTGATTACGAGCGTGACGATTATATTACTTTGGCTCACGAAGATCCTTGTCTTCAACAATGCTTTGCTTGATCTTACCTCATCAATTGCTACGCACATCGACCTCGCTTTGCTGGTGTTGCTCGCGTTAGATCTGCTCTTCCTGGCCATAGCTGAGGTGTTGGTACGCATGGCACGCTGACGACAATACCAAAACTGCTGCTCATTAGAGGAACTCTCGACCTTGTTCACCAGGGCCTATCTCCATAATGCGAAGGAAAGTGGAAATGAATGGATACCGCTAGCGGCTTTTGGTAATGCGCTGCGAGACCTCACCCCTAATTTCCAAGCTATCTATGGGAAGAAGAAGCTGTCTGCATTGATCGAACAGTGCCCGGGCCTCTTTGAGACGCAACAACGCAAAACTGAAAAAGGCCACATTGATGAGATGCGGTTACGAGAACAGAAGCGCTGATTACAAAGACCTTTAGTCAGCTTTGATAATGGGAGAAAGCGTCTCACCGCCTGTCACCCTGAGCTCAGCGAAGGGTCTGACACTCCTGAGCACTCTGGGATTACAACCTCGGAAAAGAAAAGTGTTGATCAGCCCGACCTCCATCGACTTTTCTGACATTTCCGTTATCCTTCCAGTCAAAAACAATCAAAAAGGCGTCTGCAGGTCAATCAGATGAGCAGCTATCGTTTTGAGTTGAACCGCTGGGGAAGCCTCGCCGAAGATGGAGGCGGAAGCCAGCGCCCCATTGCTCACCAGCAGGAGCTGATCGGCCAATGCCTCAGGATCGCGCGCACCAGCCTGCTGGCTCAGCTGAGACAATCGCCATCGTAACGCACGCTCGTGTTCGACCGCGCACCGATGGGCAGGATGATCGGCTTCCGAGAATTCCGCCAGCGCATTCAAGAAGGCACACCCACGAAACCCTGGCTGCGTCAAGCGCCGCGTACAAGCCTCGAAGAACGCCAACAACTGCGCTTTGGGCGATCCTTCATGCGGTGCAATCACCTCCTCAAACCATTGCCACCAGAGACGATCTTCTTGCTCAAGATAGGCGGCAATTAAATCATCTTTGGTTGGGAAGTGCCGGTAAAGTGTGGCCTTTCCCACTCCCGATCGCTCAACAATCGTATCCACCCCAATCGCCCGAATCCCTTCCTGATAAAACAATTCGCTTGCCACCTCCAGAAGACGCTGCCGTGCTGGTGAGTGTGCTACGTGTGTTGCTGCCATTTCTTCCTGCCTTTCGATCTCGCGGACATGCTCTACCCATTGAACAGAACCGTTCTGTGTCTCAGTATATCACGAGTGCCCTCTTTCAGCAAGAGAGGGACCAGAAGGGGTTCACCAGAGCTCACAAAGTGAGCTACAAGTGTCAAGGCAGGGTACGCTTGTCCCACTTGCTCCCATCGGCTGTCTGCCAATACACTGCTATTTCGCCTCTCTGCACCTTTCTGTTGGGTCCATTTTCTCACTATGCTTGCATTTTTCACTTTCCGACACCTAGAACATGCTGCGCCTCTTGACAAGATACAGAACTGTTCTGTATCATCTTCACATAAGATACAGAACAGTTCTGTATCTTATGTGAAGATTGAGGGCGTCACGTCACCGTGACCATTTCCCAAGGAGGACATAATGCAAATCACCCAAACACCAACCCGGACCGAACTCGTGCGCCGTGCTCGCGAGATCGTGCCCATTCTCCAGGAGCACGCGAACTGGCATGAGCAGCATCGGCGTCTGCATGACGAGACCATCGAGGCGATGGCAAGGGCTGGCATCTTCAAATTGCGAGTCCCAAAACGCTATGGAGGCTACGAGAGCGACGTACAAACCGTGGTTGATGTGCTCACCGAGATCGGGCAAGGTGACGGCTCGTCCGCGTGGACGGGGC
>WNFA01000375.1_pt1 | contig 35227 bp, 31 predicted proteins | sample 5400481 | NCBI WGS metagenome assembly WNFA01 (sample SAMN13153340, study PRJNA577476) | soil metagenome | isolation source: 120 cm saprolite under Douglas fir tree site 2 hole 1 replicate 2 | place: USA:California | collected 2015-04-18 | reverse complement strand
TCGATCATGTTCGGCGTGATGCGGATCATCAACCTCGCCCACGGCGATGTCGCGGTGCTCGGCGCATACCTGGCGTTCGTCGTCGTCGAGCACACCGGCGCATCCGCCTTTGTCGCCTTCGCGGCGGCGCTGCCGGTGATGCTGGCCCTTGGCTACATCCTTCAGCTCACCGTTCTCGAACGCAGCCTCAAGGCCGGCCTCCTGACACCCCTGCTCGCGACCTTCGGGCTCTCGATCGTCATCCAGAACCTTTTGTTGATCGCCTTCTCGCCCGACGTTCGCTCGCTGGGCCCGGCCGCCGGCGCCCTCACGAGCGCGAGCTGGCACGTGACGAGCGAATTGTCGTTTTCCGCCCTCGGCGTGCTGGTGCTCGCGGTCGCCATCGTCGTGTTCGGGGCGCTGCAGCTCTTTTTGTCCCGGACGCGGGCCGGGTGGGCGATGCGTGCGACCGCCGAGGATGCCGACGCCGCGGAGCTCGTCGGCATCGACTCCCGCTCGGTCTATGCGCGCGCCACCGCGATCGCGGTAGCGATCGCCGCGCTCGGTGGATTGTTCCTGGCCATCCGCTCGGTCTTTGACCCCATCAGCGGCCCGACGCAGCTCATCTTCGCTTTCGAAGCGGTGGTGATCGGCGGGATGGGATCGCTTTGGGGCACGCTCCTGGGCGGGATCGCCCTCGGCCTCGCGCAGACGCTCGGCGCCGAGATCCAACCTCAGTTCGCCGTGCTGGCCGGCCACCTCCTCTTCCTGGCCGTCCTCATCGTTCGGTTTGGCGGCGGACGCCTGACTCTGAGGGTCGCGCGGTGAAGGTCGAACGCTGGACACGCACCGCCAAGCTGTTCACCGGCGGCTCGGCCGTGGTCGCGCTCGGGCTGGCTTCGGTGCCCCTCCTCTTCGACCCCGACGTGGTCCAGAAGCTCACGAACCTCTTGATCCTGGTCATCTTGGCTGCGATGTGGAATGCGCTCGCCGGGTATGGCGGCCTGGTGTCCGTCGGACAGCAGGCGTTCATCGGCATCGGCGCCTACGGCACGGTGTTCTTGGCCGGCCTGGGCTTCTCGCCCTACGTGGCGATGCTGCTCGCCATGGTGGTGGCCGGCGCGTTGTCGGTGCCGATCTCACTCTTTGCGCTGCGCCTACGCGCCGCCCAGTTTGCGATCGGCATGTGGGTGATTGCCGAAGTCATGTCGATCCTGGTCAGGCTCGACAAGAACCTGGGCGCCGGAACCGGCATCTCTCTCATCCAGATGAACCAGTTCGAGCCGAATTTCCGCCAGGCGTATACGTTCTGGATGGCCCTCGGCTTCACGGTCCTCTTCCTGGCCGCTCTTTTCTTCCTCTTGCGCTCACCGCTGGGCGCATCGCTGCAGGCGATCCGAGATGACGAGGATGCCGCCCGCTCCCTCGGCGTCCGCGTCGCGTCGCGCAAGCGCCTCCTGTTCGTGCTGGCCGGATTCGGCTGCGGGGCCGCCGGCGTGCTCGTCGTCGCGAACACTCTTTTCATCGAGCCCGGTTCGGTCTTCAGCGTGCAGTGGAGCGCTTACATGATCTTCATGGTGCTGGTCGGCGGCCTCGGCACCTTCGAAGGCCCGCTCCTGGGTGCAATTCTCCTTTTCGCCATCCAGACGACCTTCACTCAAGGCGGACCCTGGTACCTGGTCGGGCTCGGCGCCACCGCCGCCCTATTCGCGCTGGTGTTGCCACGCGGGTTGTGGGGCCTGATCGAAAGCCGCCTCGGCCTCCGGCTGCTGCCTGTCGGCTATCGGGTCGTTGCGTCGGAACCTAAGGCGGAGGTGGGCGCGTGACCACCGATCGTCCCGCCGAGGACCTCATGCTTCACCCGGGTCATTTGATGCGCCGGGCCCTTCAGGCGATGAACCTGCTGTGGGACCACGAGGTTTCGCACGTCATCACTTCTCCGCAGTTCGCGGCCCTGAACGCTCTTTACGGAGAACCTGCCCTCGATCAGCGCACACTCGGCGAGCGCATCTCGCTCGACCGTTCGACCATGACGGAGGTCGTGGCCCGGCTGAGCGCTCGAGGACTCATCACGACCGCCCGCGATTCGAATGACGGCCGGCGCAAGACGATTCGACTCACCCCCAAAGGCGTGACCACCCTGCAGCACCTGATCCCGCGCACGCACGTGATGACCCGCAGGCTTGTGGGCGCCCTGGACGCGAAGCAACAGGCGGAGCTGCTGCGGCTGTTGACGACCGTGGTCAGCTCGAACGAGCGCCGGAAAGCGCCGTCGCCACGTCTTCGCTGACACGCGCATTCCACGCGTTTGGCGTCAGCGGCACCTTTCAAGACGTCTCCATACACGCGTTTGGCGTCAGCGGCGCGTTAATTCGATGGTCGGAGGAGCGACGTCACTCGACGACGCGGACGATGCGCTTCGATTTGAGCTCGGAGCGCGGGAGGGTCCCGGTCGGGACGACCCTGCATCCCAGGCGGACGCCCAGGGCCTGCCGGAGGTCGGCCTCGAGCCGCTCGGTCGGGTCTCCGCCGGCGACCTCCACCAGCAGCGACACCTCGTCCATCTCGCGGACGCGCCGGTGCTCGATCACGAACTCGGTGACCTCAGGATGGCCCCGGACGATGTCCTCGACCTGGGACGGGTAGAGGTTCACGCCACGCACGGTGAACATGTCGTCGACGCGCCCGCTGATGCCCCCGACCAGCTTCAAGAACGGGCTGCCGCAAGAGCATGGGTCGCGCGAGACCCGCACGCGGTCGCCGGTCCGGTAGCGCACCACTGGCATGCCCCACCGGCCGAGGTTGGTGGCGACCAGCTCGCCCTCCGTGGCGGGCCGCCCCGCGCTGTCCAGCACCTCGAAGATGAACTCGGACTCGATCGCGTGGATACCGTCGCGCTGCGAGCAGCTGAAGCCGGTCGGGCCAAGCTCGGTCATCCCGGTGTGGTCGAAACACGCCGCCGAGTACGCCGACTCGATGGCCGCACGAGTCGCAGCGATGCTCGCGCCGGGCTCCCCCGCATGGAGCGTGACCCGAATGTCGGATGACTCCAGTGCAATGCCGAGACCGGTCGCCACGCCCGCCAGCCTCAGCGCGTAGGTCGGCGTGGACATGAGGACCGTGGCGCGGAGGTCGAGCATGGTGCGGACCCGCTGCTCGCTGGTCATGGCCCCGCCCGAGATGGCCAGGGCGCCCAACCGCTGGGCGCCACCGAACGCGGACCAGAAGCCGATGAAGGGTCCGAACGAGAAAGCGAAGAAAATGCGGTCGCCAGGGCCTACGCCGGCGGCTGGATAGACGTGCTCCGACCAGATTCGCACCCACCAATCCCAAGATTCCGCCGTGTCCAACCACCGCAGGGGATGATCTCCGCTCGACCCTGAGGTCTGGTGCAGGCGGACGTAGCGATCGAGCGGGTACGTCAGGTTGGTCCCGTACGGCGGCTGGGCCGCCTGGTCGGCCAGCAGCTCAGCCTTGGTGGTCAGCGGCAGGCGCTCGAAGTCGTCCCAGCTCCGGATTTCGCTCAACCGCGAACGCCAGAAGGCGTTCGTTTTGAGCACCTCGGCGAGCCCTGCCCGCAGCTTCCGAAGGTGCAGGTCCCGGAACTCGTCCGGATCAGTCCTTGGGCGTGCGGTCGCCGATCTCAAGGGCCTCATGTTAGTTCGGGAATCGTCCGTAGGCGGACTAAGCGTGCGGTCGCTCAGGTCCTCTTGGTTGTAGGGCCTCGCCTACCTCTCGCACCGATGGCGCCTAGAAAGGGAGAGCCGGCGCCGAGCAGGAAACCGAAGTCATACCAGTTCCCGGTTCTGGCGAGGTTGTAAAGCGGAAAGCCACCCCAGCCGCCGAATACATGGACGATCAACACGATCCAGGCCGTAAGGCCGTTCCAAAAGCCCCAAAGAAGGTCTTGCCACCACACGATGTTGCCTCGCGATGTTACCCAACTCTTCGGATGGTCAGGACGACGTTCCCGGTCTTGCGCTCCGTTTCGACGTACCGGGTCGCCTCGATCACGTCCTCCAACGGGTAGCGCCGATCGATTACCGGCCGGAACTTCCCGGCCTCGATGAGCTCCTTGAGGAATAGGACGTCCTTCTTTGTCTGTCGAGGTGGCAGCGGAAACACCACCCTCTTGGCTCCTTTTCGCGAGGGCATGAGTGCCAGCAAGATGTTCACAGGCCCATCGGTGGGCAGGTAGAGGCCACCCGGCTCCAACGAGCCCCGGCATCGCTTGAAAGAGTGCTTGCCGACCGCGTCGAAGATGACGTCATACGTTTGGCCGTTCTTGGTGAAGTCTTCCTTTGTGTAGTCGATCACCCTGCCGGCTCCGAGTGATCTCACGAGCTCGAGGTTCCTCGTGCCGCAGACCGCAGTGATATCGGCTTCGAAGTGTCTGGCCAGCTGCACCCCGGCCGTGCCGATGGCCCCGGATGCGCCGTAGATGAGGATCGTGCGGCCCTTCCGGATATCTGCTGGTGTCAGACACATCAGTGCATTGAGCGCTCCGTCGCAAATTGGCGCAGCCTCCTCGAAGCTCATACCGGCCGGCATGTGCGCGATTCGAGCGCTCTCGCGCACGCACATGAACTCTGCGTGTGCACCGAACCTGAGCCCACTAAGGCCGAAGACACGGTCTCCGACCGAGAAATCGCTCACTGCCGCGCCCACTGCTTCGACCTCTCCGGCAAACTCGCGGCCGAGGATCCGCTGCCTCGGCCGGCGTGGGCCCGAGACCAGGCGGCTGAGAAGCGACACGACCAGGCCGCTATGTCGGTTGGCCTCACGCGTGTGAACGTCCGACCGGCTGACCGTCGTGGCGTGGATCTTGACGAGGACCTCGTCCTCTTGGGGGACGGGCCGCTCGACGTCTTCGAGGCGCAGGACCTCCGGCGGCCCATACCTGTCGTAGACAACCGCCCTCATGAGTCTCCTTCCCTCGACGCTCAACTGATGGTCAGAACGACATTCCCCGTCTTGCGCTTGGTTTCGACGTACCTGGTCGCGTCGATCACGTCCTCCAGCGGGTAGCACCGGTCGATGACCGCCCGGTATCTCCCGGCCTCGATCAGGTCCTTGAGGAAGAGGACCTCCGCCTTCGTGTATCGAGGTGGGATCGGGAAGATCACTCGCTTGCCACCGATCCGCGAGGTTAGGGGCGCCAATAGGACGTTCTGGAGCCCGTCGCTTGGGTTGTAGATGCCGCCCGGCTTCAGCGAGCCTCTGCACCGGCTGAACGAGAGCATGCCGACCGCGTCGATGATGGCGTCGTACGTTTGGCCGTTCTTGGTGAAGTCCTCCCTCGTGTAGTCGATCGCCCGATCGGCTCCGAGCGATCTCACGAGGTCGAGGTTCTTCGCGCCGCACACGGCGGTGACGTCGGCTCCGAAGTAGTTGGCCAGCTGCACCGCCGCCGTGCCGATGGATCCGGACGCGCCGTAGACGAGGACAGTGTGGCCCTTCCGGATATCTGCAGGTCGCATGCCCATCAGGGCCAGGATCGCCCCGTCGCAGACAGCAGCGGCCTCTTCGAAAGTCATGCCGGCCGGCATTTGCGCCAACGCGGCGCTCTCCCGCATGCAGATGAACTCTGCGTGTGCCCCGAACAGCCACGCGCTGGCGCCGAAAACGCGGTCACCGACCGCGAACTCGCTGACGGCTGGGCCGACTGCGGCAACCTTTCCCGCCAGCTCGATGCCGAGGATCCGCCGCCTTGGCCGGCGGAGGCCCGTGAAGAAACGGGCGATGAACGGGTTTGCCGCGCGAACGCCGCAGTCCGTCCGAGTGACCGTCGTGGCGTGAATCTTGACGAGGACTTCGTCCTCCCTGGGTACCGGCCGCTCGACGTCTTCGAGTCGCAGAACCTCCGGCGGCCCGTACTTGTCGTAGACAACTGCTTTCACGATTCCCCCTTCCTTCTCGCGTTCGGCTGCGAGCGCCGGATCGGACTGCCGTGCTTCCACATCCGCCCTGGTCGATAGAGCTCGGCGGGCTTGCCGCCGTTCGCGCCGGGCCGAGCCAGGCGCCCGGTCGGGATCACCCAGCCCTCCTCCGAGACCACGCTCCGCCGGAAGTTCGCGCCGTCGAGGTGCCCGCCCCAGACGGCCTCGTACACCGCTCTCAGCTCGGCCAAAGTGAACCTCTGTCCGACGAAAGCCGTTGCGATGCCTGTGAGGTCGAGGTTGACGGAAACACGTTCGACCGCATCGCTCAGGATCTGGGCGTGATCGAACGCCAGCTCGATATCCCCGTTCAGCGCCTTGGCCACCGGAATCAGAGCGGCAGCCGCAGCGTCGGTGCCGGCCACGATCCCACCCACCTCGGGCAGCACAGCGAGGTAGGCGACGGTCACGACGCTCATTCGAGGGTCGCGCCCAGGATCACCGTAGGCGCCGAACTGGGTCAGCAAGGTTGCGCTGTCGACGCCGGTCTCCGCGACGAGCTCTCGATTCGCAGCCTCGTCCAGTGTCTCGCTGGGACGTTTGAAGCCTCCCGGGATCGCCCACATGCCCTCGAACGGCGGCACCCCGCGACGCACGAGCAGCACATGAAGCCGGCTGTCGGACATCGTCAGGATCACCACGTCCACCGTCACCGCGAACGCCGGGTACTGAGCTGGGTCGTAGCCCGCCAGCGTCCCGGGTTGGCGGGTTTTGGTCGTCACGACTCATACCTTAGCACAAGTTATGGTCTTACTGACTAGAACTTTTTCGCGTCGCCAAGGCCTAGGGTCCGTTGTCTGACGTCCCCCGTGTCAGAAAGTTCCTTTACCCTTCAGAGGACGCCGGCGTAAATCAATCGGCAGAGCAGCTGTTTTGTAAACAACAACTGAACATCGCTTTTAAAGCCATGCAAGTGACGCTTACTACGGGCGTTGCGCTCACCATCATCCCCACTCCCCGCATCCCCGGAAAGACACCAGTTGCGCCACCTTAGCTTCGGCCGCCCGGCCACCAATTGAGCTTCCCGAGCACCTGCATCATCGCGGGCACGAGCAAGAGCCTGATGAGCGTTGCATCGAGGAAGATGGCTGCAGCGAAGGTTACGCCCAACGCCTTGTTGAGCATCAGGCTCGAGAACAGCAGCGTGCCCGCGACGAGGACAAGGATCAATGCTGCGCTGGTGATGATCTGGCCGGTTCGCTCCATGCCAGCAGCAACTGCGGCAGCATTGTCGAGCCCAGACCGGTACTCCTCGCGTATGCGCGAGAGCAGGAAGACCTCGTAGTCCATCGAAAGTCCGAAGAGCCCGCAAAAGATGATTACGGGGACGATGGCATCGATGAACCCGACGGCCTTGAAGTCCAGCAGCCACGCCAGGTGACCCTGCTGGAAGGCCCACGTCAGGATTCCAATGGCCGCGCCGATCGAGAGCAGGTTCATGACCACGGCCTTGATCGGTAACGCAATCGAGCGGAACGAGACCAGGAGTAGCAGGATAGTCAATCCCAGCACGACCCCGAAGATCTTCGGAAAGTCGTTCAGGAGGACATTAAGGAAGTCCTGGTAAGCGGGCGCCTCCCCCGTCAGCATCACGGTCACACCAGCCGGATGGGGCATCCCGCGGAGCCGGTCAAGGAGTTCGCGTGTCGAGCGGACGTTATCGTCGGCGGGCTGCGTGATCTCGTACACGGCGTAACCACTACTCAGGTAGTCAGCCCGCATCGAGGCCGCCACGTCCAGTACGCCGCGCACCGTCTGGCCGCCGGCGGCTGAACGCACCGCGTTCTCGACGTCGCGCGCTTGAGCATCGGTGGTGATACCGCCCGCCACGACCAGGATCGGTGAGTGCGGAGTGCCACCGAGCTGTTCGCGGAGCAGCCTATCGGCGGTAAACGTGGGATCGGCCGCGGGCAGGCTCTCAGCCCCGGCCACACCTGGGTAGAAGGCTCTTGCGGGGGAAGCGAGTACGAACACCACGACCAGGCCGACTGAAATGAAGATGAGCGGACCGCGCATTACTCGGGCGGCCAGGCCGTGCCAGAAGGTACGGGTGTCCCGCCCACGGGTGAAGGGCAAGGCAAATCTATCGATGTGGCGACCGAAGAGCACCAATAGGGCGGGGATCAAGGTCAAGGAAGCGAGCACGGAAGCTGCGACCACTATTACGCCGCCGAGGCCTATCGACCAGAGCACGTTCAAGCGGGCGAGCAGGAGAGCCCCAAAACCGATCATCACCGTGCCGCCCGAGATGACCGTCGCTACGCCAGCGGTGCCCGCGGTGATCGTCACCGCCCGTTCTACTGTTGCTCCAGCACGCAGTTCCTCGCGAAAGCGGTTCGTGACCAGCAATGAGTAGTCGATGCCGAGCCCAAGGCCGATCACGGAGCTCACATTCAAGGCGAAGACGGAAACCGTGTGCGCCCGTGCCAAGAACCCGAGCACAGCGATAGCGGTGGCCACGGTGGCCAGACCCGTCAGCACCGGAAGCGAACCCGCGACCAAGCCACCGAAGACGAGCAGCAGGAGCACTATCGCCAGTGGTGCACCATAGGTTTCGCTGCGACGAAGGTCGGACTCCGAGTCCGCGAGGAAGGTGTTGTAGACGGATGCAGCCCCACCGACGTATACGGCGGCGGGACCCGCATGGTGGATTCCATCGACGCGTCGGGCCAAGTCGATGAAGTGGTCCGGTGTGTCGTTAGAGTAGACGAACAGTGCGGCGGTGCGTCCGTCCTGTCCGACCTGCGGACCAACAACGGTGGCGTTGGCATTACCTACCGCCCCCAGCAGGGCGTCCTTCCACGTCGCTAGTTGGGCGTGGTAGCTGGGGTCGTCGAGGTTGGCCGTGTCGCTGTGGAAGACGGCGTAGAGAACTGGCCCGCGGCGGTCTGGGAACTTGGCTCGGAGTATGTCCGCCGCCCGGGTTGCCTCGGTGTCGGCGCTGAAACCGGTTGGGGAGAGAAGCCGCGTGGTTCCGGCTGAGAAATAGGCCATAGCGGCAAAGAGGACCAGCCAGCCACCCAAGAACAGCCGATGGTGGCGAGCAACGAACGCGCCGAAGGTAGCGGCCACTGCGTTGCCTCGTTGCACACGACCAAGGGTAGCTAGCAGTTGTCACTCATCGGCTTCAAGAGTGGTCTCCACTCGGCCTGGCGACGTACTACGGAGCAGCGACGATCACATACGCGGTCGCCAACGTTCCAAGGATGGCCAGTCCGTAGAAAAACAATGGGTGATATCGGCGTCCCCAGTGGAAGCCCAGGTGGTAGGTGAGGACTCGGAACCGATGAGCCCAGTGATACATCGGCAGCGCGATCAGGGCAAACAGATAGAGCCGAATTAGCGGGTTACCCAGCGCATCCACGAACGTCGAGTATCGACCGGTGACTACTGGCACGATGCCGAGCGGCCCGAGGATTCCCTGGAAGAGAATGTGGACCGGCACGAGGACCGCCATGACGACACCACCGTTGGCAAAAAGCAACCACCATATGGACTCAAGGTAGTCGGGCTTTGAAGTCCTCATCTCGCGAGCCACACGAGGAGAGCCCCTCCGATAACAGAGGCCAGCAACCACACGATGTATAGGGTCAAGCTGTACGTCCACGGCTCAACGGTCAGCTGACCGATTCGACTTGGAAAGACCCTCCCCGTGAGGTTGAACCAGGTGATCGAGTGGAACAAGGCGGCACTCAGACAAAGGACGCTGAAGAGCACGAACCAGACCGAAGCGAACGGATGATAGCCCGGCACTCCGCCGTCAAGCCGCCGGATCTCGATGAGGAAGACCACCAGCCACACGAGCACCGGACCAGGGGTCAGATCTCTGACGACATAAATAAAGTAGCCCCGATGACGCAGCCACCACAAACGAGACATGGGGGCCCGGTATGTCCTTGGGGTGGTTGGAGCGTCCTCAACCATTGGGCCCTTCATTTGATCGAATTCATGCTATCTCAAGCTGTCTGACCAAGGCTGGACAAGCTCGCGACAGATTGAGTGCCGCTAGAAATGCGACCCGCTCGCAGAGGCGTTCTCCTCCACCACCGGGCAGACTTATGCTTGGACTCCCATGACAGCCGTTCAGGAATTAATGGATGAGCGAGCCGAGGCCTGAAGAGGCGATTCCGACGCGCAAGGCGGATCACATTCGTTTTGCGGCCTCGGCGGAAGCAGAACCGAAGTCAGGCGCAAAGTGGGCCGACATAACTCTCCTTCCCCGGGCTCTACCGACAGCGGATCTGGACCAGGTCGAGTTGTACGCAGAATTCTTGGGACGTGGGCTGAAGGCCCCGCTCGTGATTTCATCGATGACCGGTGGCTTCGAGGCGGCGAGAGAGATCAACGCGATTCTTGCCGCCGCCGCCGAGCGACATGGAATCGCCATGGGGGTCGGAAGTCAGAGAGCCGCGTTACGCAACCCTGCCCTGGCCGCAACCTTCTCGGTGGCAAGGGAACGAGCACCGACTGCAATGTTAATAGCGAACATCGGGGCTCCTCAGCTCGTTCCACAGGAGAGCGGTCCCGCCGTCTCCGGTGATGACATCGATCGATTGGCCAGAATGATCCAAGCAGATGCGCTTGCGGTTCATTTCAACTACTTGCAGGAGGCCGTCCAGCCCGAGGGGGACCGCAGAGCGCATGGGCTTCGCGAAGCCATCGCCACGGCTCTTGCCAATCTAGAGCTCCCAGCCATTGCCAAAGAGACGGGCGCCGGGCTCTCGGAAACGGCTGCGCTGGAGATGCGAGGACTGGGTTTCAAAGCACTGGATGTCGGAGGTCAGGGAGGCACTAGCTTCGCGCTGATCGAGGGGCTTCGTGCACAGGCGAGCGGCGACGCTAGGGGTTCTCACCTGGGCTCAGTGTTTGGGGATTGGGGCATACCGACCCCGGTTTCAGTTGTCATGGCCAGAGCCGCCGACCTACCGATCATAGCCACTGGCGGAATCAGGTCCGGCCTTGACGCAGCGAAGGCAATCGCCCTGGGCGCGACCCTCGTCGGTGTAGCGCGTCCCCTGCTGTTGGCCGCCCTCCAGGGATCAGACGCAGTTGACCACTGGCTTTATGAGTTTTTGGAAGAGCTCCGTCTCGCGATCTTCTTAACCGGAGGCAAAAGCCCGCGGGACCTGCGCGAAGCGCGTTATGTCGTGCTCGGCGACACTCGTGCTTGGCTCACTCAGCTCGGCCACTGACAGGATCTTGACGTCATGACCTTCCGGCAGAGCAACAGCACGCATTTGGAACGCGCGGTCGATTGGCTGCTTGACCGACAGCGGTCCGATGGGAGTTGGTACGCGGAATTCGAGACTGATATCGCGCCCACCGCCGAATTCATCTTCCTCTACAGGTGCCTGGGTGCGGACCTCGATCCGCTCCATCCGTCTTTGCTAACGCACCTTCTCTCACAGCAACGTGATGACGGTTCCTGGACTGCTTATTTCGACGGACCACCAGACTTGAATCTCACGGTCCTTGGCTATGTGGCTCTGCGTGCTCTTGGCCTGGAGCCCACCCGTGGACCGGCGATCCGCGCTCGTGAAGTCATTAGCCGGCTGGGCGGAGTTGAGGCGACTCCCTACTACGGCAAATTCTGGTTGGCATTGCTTGGACTCTACCCGTGGTCGCGACTGGTACCGATTCCGCTCGAGCTCTTCTACCTTCCATCGGTGATGCCTGGAAGCATCCACAGCCTCCCGATCCTGGTGCGAATGGACCTGGTCGCCCGGCTGCTGCTCATGTCCAGACGGGCCGTTTTCGATGTTGGCGTGACGCCTGAGGAGCTCAACTCGATCGGATTGGCTGGCGGCTCCCCGAGCGAATTGGAACCGGCATGGTGCAAAGGGCTGCGAGCATATGACGCTCTGCCGTGGCGCCCGGGTCGCCCTGCCGCCCGGCGTCAGATGACCAATTGGCTTCTCGAGCGCCAAGGGCCGGATGGGAGTTGGGGAGGAATTACAGCCGCAACCACGATGTCGATCCTGGCCCTGCGGTCGGAGAGTCTGCCAACCAGCCATCCGGCGGTGCGCAAGGGTTTGAAGGCGCTCAACGCCTACTTGGTGTCGGATGACGCTAGGACCAGGCTTCAATTCACCGCGTCCAGTGCTTGCGACACTGCATGGGCGATTCTGGCACTACTCGAGGCGGGGCTGGCGCCGTCCGAGCCTCGAATCAAGAAGAGTGTGCACTGGCTGCTGGACCAGCGAGTCGAAATCCGAGCGAACTCGACGACGTCCCAACTTGCGGGCTGGCCATTTCAGCCAGGCCGCGATGGCGTCCCCGACCTCGATACCACTTCCTTCGTTGTTCGCGCCCTCTTGCGGGCACTCCCGGCAGGAGAGGCTCAAGCCGCGACCAGGGGCGGCATCGCCTGGGCGATTTCCACAGCTTCGCGGAATGGAGGTTGGAACGTGTACGGCGGCTCGGGTTCGACACGACTTCCATTGCGGCTCCCAGGAATGCCTGAGCTGCAACCGCTGAGTGGACCCGACGAGGACGTCACGGCCCACGTTCTGGAGATGTTGGCTGACGCAGGATTCGCGATTGGACACCCCGCCATTGACCGAGGCGTCTCATTTCTATGTCGCAGTCAGCGCTCGGAAGGCTCCTGGTATGCGCATTGGGGAGTCAACCATGTCTACGGCAGCTGGTGCGTGGTGACGTGCCTGAGCGCACTGAAGACCGCTGGTCCGGCCATCACTAGAGCCACAAATTGGATCAAAGCCAGGCAGAACCGGGACCTTGGCTGGGGAGAGAGCTGTCTCTCATACGAAGACCCAGCATGGATTGGAAGAGGACCCAGCACGCCTCCCCAGACCGCATGGGCTGTCATGTCTCTGCACGCCGCGGGACTAGCTGCTGATACAACGTCCCTGAAGGGGATTGACTATTTGAAGAGAACTCAGCGCGACGGCACTTGGGAAGTTGCGCAGCACACCGCCACCGTGCTGCCCGGCCTCGTCTACGCGAAATATCACCTTCTCTGCCACCACGTCTTTCCGACCCTAGCCCTGGCGGGCTTCTTTCCTGGCCGGTCGATCAGATGAGGCGCCCCGCGGAGACCAAGCCCGACTACGGTCTCGACGCCCCGCACTGGTTTTATCTGTGGCTATATACGGGGTTGTCTGGTTCCGCCCTCTGGCTCTTGCTGAACCACTTTCGTGCCCCGCGGTTGGTGCGGGCAGGAGTGGGCGCCGCCGCCCTCTGGGGCCTCATCACAACACCCTTCTTCGTTTTCAGCAGTCGCGTCCTAAAGCTCCAAGAGGCTGATCATATGATCGACGTGCTGACCTGGAGGGGAGACGAGCGCGTCCTTGATGTCGGATGCGGCCGCGGCGTCCTCCTCGTCAAGGCGGCACAGCGTCTGACGGTCGGCAGTGCGTTGGGGGTCGACACATGGCAGGCCAGACACCACGCCAGCCAGCACGGCAGCGCCACGCTCGCCAATGCCGAAGCTGAGGGGGTTGGAGATAAGGTTGCCCTCTGCGATGGAGATGCTCGGCGGTTGCCGTTCCTCGATGCCAGCTTCGACGTCGTTCTCTCAGGCATGTGCATTCACAACATCTCTCATTCGGAGTACGAAGAAAGAAGGAGCGCACTGACAGAGATCGTGCGTGTGCTGAAGCCCGGTGGGCAGCTCGCCATCATGGATCTCGTGCTGACACCTGAATATGCTCGTGTCCTGCGTGCGCTGGGTATGGTGAACGTGCGACATCATTGGCGGGTGCCGCTCTGGGCGGTTCCCTTCGGATGGGTCATCGCTCGAAAGCCCACCTAATTGGAGTTGGATCAGACGATCGCTACGTGGTACCGGCGCAGCCAGGCGTCGACGCCGAGCAGGTAGGAGAACCCGGCGACCATCAGATCGCCGGAGAACGAACCGGCGGGCATTTCGAGCACCGCCGAAAGCAGGGATGTATCGAGAAGGTCGCGCAGGGGCGAGACGGGGTCAGCCAGCATGGCGCGCATGTGCTGGCTGACTGCCGCGGCGTGCCCAGGATCTCTTGCGATCGGAAAGCCACTCTTGCGCCGGTTTACGACTTCTGTTGGCAGCAGGTCCGCTAGCGCTCGGCGCAAGATTCCTTTCTCCCGGCCACCCGCGCTCTTCGTCTCCCAGGGTATGTTCCAGACGTATTCGACCAGCTCGTGGTCGCAGTAAGGCACTCGCACCTCTAGGCCGACCGCCATGCTCATACGGTCCTTGCGATCGAGCATGATCGGTAGGAAGCGGGTAATGGAGAGGTAGAAGACCTCTCGCATCCTGCGCGCGTGGCCTGTCTCACCATCGAGGCGGGGGACTTCGGCAAGCGCTTCTGCGTAGCGATCGGCGACGTACTCATCAAGGTGCAGCGCGTTCCGCGTCTGCTCGTTGAGAACGAGACTGGGGGCCGGCTGCGTGGCCAGCCAAGGGAAGGTGGGCGCGTCGAGTGCATCGGCGTCGTTGTACCACGGGTAACCGCCGAACAGCTCGTCTGCAGACTCACCAGAAAGAGCAACCGTTGCCTGGCGCCGAACCTCGCGGCAAAGCAGATACAGCGAGACATCAAAGGAGTGAAGACTCGGTAGGTCGCGAGCGGCCAGCGTGGCGTCGGCATGGACAAGCAGGTCGGAGCCGTCCAGCACGATGTGCGTGTGGTGGGCACCCACGGCCTCGACGACTAGCTCGACGTAGGGAGCGTCAAGGCTGGGCCGCCAGGCGTCCGGGATGAAGTTGTCCTGGCTGCCGGCGAAGTCCAGATCGAACGTGGAGATCGGGCCGCCGTTGTGCTCCGAGAGCGTCCTGGCTGCCAGGGCCGTGATCGCCGACGAGTCCAATCCGCCTGAGAGCAGACAACCAAGCGGGACGTCAGAGACCAGCTGACGGCTGACCGCGGCGCCGAGCAGGGAGCGAACGGTAGCGGCCGTGGCGGTTTCGTCGGCATGATGCGGTTGACTGGTCAGCTGCCAATAGCGCCGCTCGCGGATCCCAGAACTCGTCACCCTCATCGTGTGAGCGGGCTTGACCTCGTGGAGGCCCCGGAAGATCGCATGCCCAGGCGTCTTGGCTGCGGGCAGCGCGAACAGCTCAGCCAAGCCCTCTCGGTCGATCGCGGGCCGGAACATTGGGTTGGCGAGGATCGCCTTGGGTTCCGAGCCGAAGAGGACCCCGGTCGGCAGCGGAGCGTAATAAAGGGGCTTGACTCCTAAGCGGTCCCGGACCAACGTCAGATGCTCGCCTTTTGCGTCCCAGATCGCGAAGGCGTACATGCCGTTGAAACGTTCAACCGCGCCCTCACCCCACCTCGCGAACGCCTGCAGCACGACCTCTGTGTCCGAACGAGTGCGGAAACTGTGACCGAGTTGCTGCAACTCGCGGCGCAGCTCGACAAAGTTGTACAGCTCGCCGCTAAAGCTGAGCACCAGCTCAGATCCTGCCCGCCGGTCGGCAATCATCGGTTGGGCGCCGCCTTCCACGTCTATAACCGCCAGCCTACGGTGCCCGATGGCCGCCCGCGCCGACAGCCACAGCCCTTCGGCATCGGGACCCCGGCAGGCCATGGTGTCGATCATTGCCTGCACGTTCCTGCGCTCGGTGGTCAAGTCACGGTCCCAGTCGATCCAGCCGGCGATGCCACACATCGACGATCTCTCTTGACTTACTTGGGGCTGGCGCCAATCACTTGATCGCCAACCATCCTGCGAAGTTCAGCCAGCGCCAGAAGCAGTCCACGTGCTTGAACCCGGCGTTGCGCAGAATTTCCTCATTCCATCGCGCAGTCACCGGCACCTGAACCCCCTCCAGGGCAAGGGCCTTCCGGGCGATCTCCTCCTGCGTATAGCCGTTCCGCTCCTTCATCTTGTGGTACTTCTCGACCATGATTCCGTCGATCGCTGCTCCTTCGCCGAGGACCTTTTCGACGACGATGAATGCACCCTTCGGAATCAGACCGTCGTAGATCTCCTGAACAATGCTCTGGCGATAGTTGATGGGGGTGAACATGAGGGTGAGCACCGCCTGCACTAAAGACGCCTTGAAAGGGGGCAGGCCCTGCCGCATGTCCCTGTCGATGACCCGAACGATGCCAGCCTTGATAAGCCCGGCGTAGCGCTCCCGGAGAGCGGTCAGCATTGGCTGGCTGACCTCGACGAGAAGGTAGGTGCAGGTGGCGCCCAGGTGCGAGATGAGCGGTGCCACCGCCTCTCCGCGGCTGCTGCCCAGGTCCACGACATCGGTGCCCTTCACCACGAGGGACCTGCCGAGATCGGCCACGGTGTCGCGCATCAGCTGGTACTGCGGTATCGAGCGCTCCAGCATCTCATCGAAGACCTGTGCGACCTGCGCGTTGAACTCCCACTTGTTCATCGTCTGATCGATATCTTTGTCCTTCAGGTCCATCGAGTTAGTAACTCCTTTCGACGGTGAAGTTCGCGATCTGAGCGAGATCATTGAGCGCCGGGCTCGCGGGAAGTTTGGAGAGGCTCCTCAGGGCGCGATCGCGGTAGCGCTTCGCAAGGCGCATGGCCGCGTCGAGTACCCCCGCCGAGTCGAGGAGTGCAGTGATCCGGTCCGTCGGAACCGGGGACTCCGCCAGCAGCTGCGTGATGACGTCAGCCGTTTTGGGGGAGTTGAGCGCCAGGATGACTGGAAGACTGTTCACGGAATGCGTGACGTCAAGGCCGACTGTCTTTCCTGACTTCGCCGAGAAGTCGAGCACGTCGTCAACGATTTGAAGAGCGATCCCCAGCGCTTGGCCGTAGTTCTTGATGGCCGCGACTGTGGCTGGGTCGGCAGCCGAGAGTGCCGCACCGGCGGCGCACGCGGCTTCTGTTAGGGCGGCCGTCTTGTTGGAGACGACTTGCAAGTACTGGGCGGCGGTGACTGCGCCGTCCCCGCGCATCTGGAACTCGTCGATCTCACCCTGTCCAAGGCGGCCCAGCGCTTGCATCACAGACGCTGTTGCCTGGGGAGAATCGAGGTCGACCAGCAGTCGATAGGCGCGCCCACAGTAGTAAACGCCGGTGCGCAGCGCGGTGGCGGTGCCGTACACCGTGTGCACAGTAGGTTTGCCACGCCGCGTGGTGCTGTTGTCCACCAGGTCGTCATGGACCAGGCTGGCGTTGTGCACCAGCTCCACTGCGGCGGCGAGAGTTAGCGCTCGCGACTCGTCGTGGCGCGGGCCAAGCCTGGACGAAAGCAGGGCCAGCCGCGCCCGGATCCGTTTGCCGCCCGCCGTGACCAGGCTGCCGAAGGGCATGCGCACCTCGATTGGATCGTGAACCCAGACACGTAGCAGCTCGCGATCGATGTTTTCAAGGTCGTCCACGCCGGTTGGCTCGAAGTGGCCGTCCAGTTGAAGGAGCACGCGGCGGCATTGAGGACCGTCGAGCTCGATGACGAAGGCGCGCTGCCACGTGCCGAGACGGAGGTGGCCGCCAAGTACGGGAACGACGATGCTGGGAGCGAGAAGCATCTGGCGGACATGAGCGGCACCGTTTAACCGCTCACTGGGCCGCGCATCCTTCCGCTCTCCTATGTTGTCGTGGCGGTAAGGAGCTGCCGAAGGCGCGAGCCGTTCAAAGAGGTCCTCGAGGTCACGATGAAAGAGGGCTTCGTTCTCGTTGACGGCCACCGCCATGGTGGTATGCAAGGGGAACAGGTGGACGCGACCTTCATAAAGACCGAACAAATTGACCAGCCTCGCCACCTCGTCGGTGACGTCGATCAGCTGCAATCTGGACGCGGTCGATATGGTCATTTCCACGCTGCGGGGCTTCATGTCATAGGCATCCGCACCCCCGAATACCGTTGATGGCGGCACCTCATCACGCGGAGTTCTGGCCACGGTGGCCGCGACCGCATTCCTCAGCAGCGACCGGTATTCGAGTCCCAGCGCGGCTTGCATCAGCGCCGTGGCGAATTGGGCCTCCACGGCCGGGCGCTTCAGATTTGGCAGCAGCGCTGCCGCTGCGGCCAGGTAGAGATCGCCCAAGAGCATTTCAGCCGTGCTGCAGTCTGCGCCCTGACTCAGCCGCTGGAGCTCGATCGCCTCGCCGATCAGGCCGGCGACCGCGGTGGCCAAAGCAGCCGCCGACCAATCTTGCCCCAATGGTTTGGCTGCCTCGGAAACGATCCGCTCGTACTCTGCCAAAGCACCGTCCGGCGGGGGCTGCACGTGCCACCGATGAAGGGTCGCGCTGACCAGGTCATGAATATCGGGGTCGGGCTTCGCGATCGAGACAACGCGTGTCATGCAAACCTCCTTTTCGGTTGCGCTTATATGGACCGAGAGCCAATCACGAGGTTGGCACCGGAAGATTCCGCATAAGCTCCGCGGAAGCCGAGGCTAGCCGCCAACTCCCGCGCGCTCTCGGCCGCCCCCTCAACCATGATCAACCCCGAGGGCTTGCAAGCATCACCGACCCGGTAGAAGTTCGTGCCGATCCGACGGGATAGCTCACGTCCCTGTTGGCTTCGGTTTACGGGCCAACGCCCTCTGTAGATCGCCGCCGAAAGGATCCAATCATTCGCTATCTGCCGTCCTGTAATCATCTCCAGGTCGCGCAGTGCGTCGCTCCTCTCTTCGGATGGGTTGGCATCGTGGCCGCAGGCGTGGAATGTATTGACCAGGTGCATACCAGCGGGAGCAAGGCTGGGATCCGCATTGCTGAGCTGGGCCAGGCCAGAGATCTTCCGCGTACCTGTGCAGAACATGATGCCGTTGTGAGAAACGACGGAGAAAGGCAGCAGAAGCTGAAGCTTGAAGCCGCAGGCTGGTTCTGTGCCGACGTCTGAGACTTCGGCAGCACCCGATAGCCGTGCATCGGCTCCCGCCGTAGCGACCAACGTTCGAGCGGTCACATGGCGCGTCTCAGCGGTCCCCCGCTCGTGGTACGTCACCAGCCAGCCCTGCTCACCGTCCAGAAGACCCCTGACGTCCACAACTTCGGTCTGAAGAAGCACGGCTCCGCCTTTCTGTCGGACATAGGCCGTCAGTCTCTCGGCGACGCTGCGGCTTCCGCCTCTCGGCACACCGGGCCCTCCGAAGCGCCGGAAGGATTTCATGACTTCCCTGAATTCCTTCCACGACAACTGATCAGGACGGATCCCGAGACCAAAGTCGATCGCCGCCCTTAACAGTTGATAGATGGAGCCGTCCATACCACGCAGCCGCGCCCAGTCCTCTACCGTCCCTTCGAAGTCGCGGTCGCTCTTCAGGTGAATGTAGAAGCGTATGGCCTTGAGCAACTCAGAGAGCGGAAGGATCCTGGTGAAGAAGTGATGTGGTTTCGCCCAGATCACGTGTCCCTGTGGCGACCACACCGAGCAGAGAATCTCGCTATCTATGATCGGCTGATCGATGCTGAGTTCTGCCAGCGCTTGGCTCAGCGGGCCGCGGCTTCCATGCGGGATCACATGCAAAGCTCCAGTTGAGATTTGGGCGCCTGCGACCAGCTCCCCGCTGAATCGGCCTCCGGGAATCCGGCGCCGCTCGAGGACGAGCGCGGTGCTTCCAGCCCGCGTGGCGTAGGCGGCCATCAAGAGGCCGGAAATCCCAGCCCCGACCACCACCAGGTCCACCATCTGAGGCTGGGTCGGCCCGCTGCGACCGGACTTTTCTTCGAGACGGGTGTCGCTTAGTACGCTCATCGCCAATGGATCCATAGGCCCAATGCGAGCAAGAGGCCGAAGCCGAGGTTCGCTCGGGCGATCATCGGGAAGAGGAGAGCGAAGTCCGCCGACGTGCGGGCCTTCCAGAAGGCACGGGTGGCCGCGACAGCAAGCGGGATCGAAAGCAAGGGGAGCAGAACTAGCGGGTTGCTCTGATCGATCGCGAGCGCGCCCAGGAGCAAGTAGGGCACGACCATGAGCACCGCGAACAGGCGCCGGGTGGTCGACGCTCCGATTAGCTGCGGAAGCGTGACCTTGCCTCCCGCGCGGTCCGTCTCGACATCTCGATGGTTGTTGGCGAGCTGGAAAGGCGTCGACATCGCTCCCACGGCGCAGCCGGCTATCCAAGCGCTGAAGCCAACCCGGCCGCCAAGCACGTACACGACGAGGACCGTAGGTAGCAGACCCCACCACACGAACTGTGCCAACTCTCCCAGAGCTCTTGAACCGTACGGCCAAGGTCCGCTCGCGTACGTCACCGCAAAGAATGCGATCGCGCCCGCCACCAGCAACAAGCGCCAGTCGACCTGGAGCGAGACCCAGACGCAGAGCGCCATGGCGATTGCCAGGCACACCACTCCGACGCTCCGGACCAGGGTCAGATCCAGCCCTTGATTTAGGGCGTGATAGGCCTTCAGCTTGCCTGGTTGATCGATGCCCCGGTAATAGTCGGACGGATCATTGAGATACCGCACAGCAGGCTGGAGCGTCAGCCCGATCGCCGCCAGCGCCAGGAACCGCAGCCAGTGGAAGCTGCCGCTTGCCGTCGCCAGGGCCGCGCCCACCAGGAGGGGCACCGCTTCGTGGAAAAGGTTGCCTGGCCTCGCAACGTTCAGCCACGGCCGCAGCGATTGGACCCGGCCGCCCGCCGTTTCTCCGGTCCGGCTGATCATCAGGGAAACGTCGGCCGCGACGTGAGCTCGCCGGCTGTCTTGCCAGTGGCGGCCGAGAGAAAGGAGGCGTCGACAAAGCTCGCCACGCTTGAAGAGACATCAGACTTTGCGTAGCCGAACTGAGGGCCATACTTCGCCGCGGCCCGCGCCGCGGCGAGATCGAGATTGTAATTGAGACCTTGGTGCTTCAGCGCTTCAGCGACCACATCCGAACGGACGCCGGTCAGTTGGATCGCGACCGACCGCCACTCGTCCGGGTGGCTCCGCATGAATTCCAGCGACTCTGTGTAGGCTTTGAGAAAATCCACGAGTAGCGCTCGATCCTTGAGTAGTCTGGCGCCGGCAAAGAGGATGCCGTTTGCGGCGCCGATGGACGTCGCTGTGGAGAGGTCGAGCAGAGGCGTCGCGTAGTGCGCATACCCATCGACCACGGCGGTGTCTACAATCGGGGACCACATCACCAACCCGTCGCAGTTGCCCGCCTGCAGCGCCTGGAGATTGGCCTGGCCGACGAAGCCGCTGTCGATTAGCTGGACCTTGCTGAGGTCCACATCGTTCTCGAGGAGCGCAATCCGAAGCATGATGCCGGCCCCCGAGGGCAACGGCGCGCAAATGCGCTTGCCCTGCAGGTCGCTCCAGGCGGAAGCGGTCACCCCCTTACGGAGCACAATGTTCTGGCCGCCAAGGCCGTAGCCTGCCACCGCTTTCACGCTCAGGTTGCCGTCTGCAGCTGTGGCGATCTGTGGAATGCCGCTGTAGCCGAGATCGACATCGCCTCTTGCCACTGCCTGCATGGATTCCGCGTACGCCGCGAATTCCACGCACTCGGGCGTGATTCCGTACTTTTGCGAGAAGCGGGATAGATCCCAGAGAAACGCTTCCGAGATCTCTCTGTAGCAGCCGATCTTCAGAGTAGTCGGCTGTCTCACCGTGCTGTCTTTTCCACTCTGCGACAAGCCACAGGCTGTCGTCATCAGTGCGAGGAAAAGGGCAACCGACGTAAAAGTCAAACGCACCTTCCGGCTCATGCCCATTTGCTCCTTACTCAGTTCGGGCTTCCCACGGCTACCGCAGGTTGTGGCCGTTCGAAAGCCTGTAGCCGCTCGAAAGCCCAGCGCCGGTACCGGTTGAAAGCAGCCGAGGTCGCAGACCGCGGACGAGGCAGATCGATCCTCGTCGTCGCGGCCACCGTTCCCGGTTGCCCGGACATGATCACCACCCGGTCCGCGAGGAAGATTGCCTCGTCCACGCTGTGCGTGACAAACAGGATGGTGCTCAAGCTCTTCTCCCAGAGGACCAACAGCTCACGCTGGAGGACGATCCGGGTCAGAGCGTCGACTGAGGCGAAAGGCTCGTCCATCAGGAGAATGTGAGATTCGTTGGCGAGCACGCGTACCAGAGCGACCCGCTGCTTCATTCCGCCCGAGAGCTCGTGAGGAAAGGTCTCGGCGACCTGTTGAAGGCCGACCTGTTGAAGCCACTCCCGCGCCATGCTGTGCGCTACCGGGCGCGAGCGTCCCCGCTCCAGAAGACCGTAACTGACGTTGTCGAGTACGTTGAGCCAAGGGAAGAGGGCGTAATCCTGGAATACAACTCCACGGTCCGCGCCCGGCCGTTCGACAGGTTTGCCGTCGACAACCACGTGGCCGGAGGTCTGGCGCTCAAACCCTGCAACGATATTGAGCAAGGTCGTCTTGCCACACCCGCTAGGGCCAACAATCGCCACAAACTGCCCCGGAGCGATCTCGATCGTGAAGTTGTGCAGCGCCACGACAGACGCCCGCTGACCAATGCCCGTGTAGGTCTTGCTCAGCGCGACAAAGCGAATCTCACCTCGGGCAGGTGTGGACCGAACGCCGTTCATTGTTGGCCGACCAGGCCACTCTGCCAAGCCAGGAGCCGATCTGCCAGCGCGACCAGGAGGCGGTCCGACGACCAGCCGAGAACGGCCAGTGTCAATATTGCGGCAATGATGAGATCCATCCTCACGAACTGGTAGGCGCCCCAAATCGCATATCCGAGGCCGCCACGGACCGCAAGGATCTCAGCCACAATCACCAATACCCAAGCCACTCCCAGAGCCAGCCGAACACCGGTGACAATGGCCGGCATCGCTGACGGGATGACGACCTTCAGCAAAATGCGATGCGGATGGGTGCCCAGCATGAGGGCCGCTCGAACCAAGAGTCTCGGAGTCTGGCTAGCACCCGACGCCGCGTTCAACGCCACCGGGAAAAAGCACCCCATTGCGATCAGGAAGATTGCGGCCGGCTCCTGAACGCCGAAGACCAGAGTTGCGAATGGAAGCCACGCCGTCATCGGTATGGGCCGCGTGGCCTGGATCATTGGATCCAACAGCTCCGAGGCCAGGCGATACCAGCCGACCACGATGCCAACGACCAGACCGATGCTAGAACCGATCAGGAAGCCAAGCAGGACTCGCCTGATGCTCAGAAAGCAGAACCAGAAGAACGTGCCGGAGGTCCAGTTGATGGATGATTGCGGACCAAAGGCCCACATGTACCAGCCGGTGAGCACCTCAGCTGGGGAGGGGAGAAAGGCATGCCCGATGGTTGCGTACATGGCAGTGACCTGCCAGGCCACCAGCGTCAGGGCGGGAATCACGAGCCCCAGCAGTCGGCGAGGCAGGCCTGCGGCAAACGAGGCAACCGGGTTGCTGTACCCGGAGGCTATGCCCGACTTGGCCGAGGCTCTAGTCAGTTGCACCTATCGAACGGCTCTCGCTCCGGGCCAACCACCTGAAGTGTGAAGATGCTGATGACCGGCTAGGTCGCAAGGGGCGACGTCGTATGCTCCGCTTCGAGCTCTCCCAGCAGGCCGATCGGCCGCTGGCTGATAACGGGGAGGTGCTTTAGCGCTTTCAGTGTGAGCATGTAGCCCGCCTTCTTGACACGGCTCCTGCCCGCAACCTGAGTGAGGAACTCACGGCCGAGCTCAGTTTGCCGGCTTGCCAGTTGCTCCTGTTCGGCATAGCTGCCAAGCATCCTTGCGCCCTTCCACAGGCCAGCCAGCCCAAGCAACGCAATTTGCATCTGACCCTCCCAGTGGAAACCGTGCTCGGTCAGCCGATAGGCTCCGTCAACACGGTCGACTAGGCCCTCGGCGTGCCACGAGGCAAACAGCTTCTGATGACGTCCGCTGGAGATCAGTACGTCAGGCACGTATAGCGCTCCCATCGCGTACAGCAGTGCGCGCCGCGCCGCCGTGTGCCGATTTAGCCGCTCCGCGCGGTCTATAGGAAAGCGTCCCTCGTGGACGGCTGCAAGATAGGTGGAGATGTCAGACACATTGCGGAAAGCGGTCCCCTCGATGTGCCCGATGGCTGACGGCCCAAACGCTAGATGGGTGTGAAGTGAATTTCCGACCATCTCTGGCGAACTCGGCAAGAAGCGGTGTGTATCGTTGCGCACGAAGACCTCGGCACGAGCAAGCCGGTATCCCGCGCCCAGGAATGTAGATGTCACCATCTCGTGCATGCGCATGAGACGGGCGCCGTATCCCGGCTCTTTGCGACGCCCGCGCAGGATGCTTGTATAGAGGCTGGTGCCTGGGATCATCTTGTATGCGTCAACGTCAACGCTTGCGGGTTGCCAGCGGATGACTTCGTTGAGATCGCTTTGGAGTGACTCCTCGTCCTGATCGGGACACGCCATCATCAGCTCGGCATTGGCCCGGAGCCCAAGGCGATTGGCCAGCTCAACCGCCTCGCGGTTGGCCTCGACGGAGTCATTTCCTCGCCCAATTGCTTTCCGGACCTTCGGGTCAAGGCTTTGGACCCCGATCGCGATCCGGGTGAAGCCTAGTTCCTGGCAGCGTTCCAGGTACCCGGGTTCCATCATCTGCTCTGCGACGCCCTCCAGGGTTATCTCGACATCGGGAGCCAACTGCAGCGCGCCCCGAAGTGCGGCCAGAATGCGGCTGAAATCATCGGTGCTCAGCTCACTCGGTGTGCCACCACCGAAATAGACTGTCTGGTAGGTGCGATTCGCGAGTTTAGGTATGCGCGCGTACAAATCGATCTCATGCAGCACACCTTCCACATAAGCCCGCATTTGAGTGTGGTTCGTGTTCTTGTAGAACGGGCAGAACGAGCATTTGAATGGGCAGAAGGGCACGTGGAAGTAGACATGATTGTGGCTGGGAAGGTGGGACGTGCGCTCCTGGAACTTCAGCACGTCGGACGCCATCGTGAGTGGCCACTCCCCCGCGCGTGGCATCGGAATCTCCGGCATCACGGCTGGAAGCGGATAGTCGTAAATCCGGAACGGCATCATGGCAGGAAAAGGCCACCGATCGCGGTCCTGTCGACGAGCGATCATCCTAGGGGTCTTCCACGGTCGATATGGATCTCACCCACCCAGAACCTTAACCACACATCCTGCTACCAGTCCCACTCGCTGTCAAGCTTCTTGCTTTAGCCGGCATTAAGCCTTCAATAACCAACCTGTCCATCGCAATCGCGAGAGGAAGTCCCGAGCCTTCGCCAGCATCAGGTGTTCTAGCCCAGCCGCTGCTGCACCCGCGTTTTCGGCCTCGACTTCTCGCGGCTGCTGATGGCGGTCAAACGCCGGGTGGGCCACGTTCCTTGCGAGCTGGCCCTGTTCGGCGGTTGCGCAGTAGCGAAGAAGGGGGACACCTCAACCCTCCTCCCGACACCTTATTTGCTCGGCCCATTTCGACGATGTGTCGCAGAGATGTCGAAGCGCAACGGTTTGCTAGACCGTGATGCCTCTTTAGCGTATGTCGACGCCGGTACACAATTCGACTCGGACTTTCAGAGAAAGGGCTTGCGCTAACCTTCCGTGAGGATGCCGGCGTAGCTCAATTGGCAGAGCAGCTGTTTTGTAAACAGCAGGTTATCGGTTCGATTCCGTTCGCCGGCTCCAGCTGCGTGTGTGGGCTCCAGCTGAGCCTGACGGAGCCCAGTTTCCGGATACATTTAGTTCGTCAGCACGATATGACCGAGGAGCGATTGCGATGAACGCCAACGAACGGGCCACGCTCGTCAAGCGCTACAGAGAAGGCCACCGCGCGGTGATGGACGCGTTCCGGGGCATCGCCGAAGAGGAGCTCGACCGGTCGGCCAGCGACGAGTGGACGCCGCGCCAGATCGCCCACCATCTGGCCGACAGCGAGATGATGTCTGGAATCAGGCTCCGCCGCCTGATCACCGAAAAGAATCCGGTCATGCAGGGTTACGACGAGGCCGAGTTTGCAAAGAAGCTCACGTCCGACCGGCCGATCGCGCCGTCCCTCGAGGCCATGCGATACGTCCGCGAGTCGTCCGCCCAGATCCTGGACCGCCTCTCGGAATCTGATTGGCATCGCGCCGGGACGCACTCCGAGAGCGGGCCGTATTCGGTCGAGGACTGGCTCACGATCTACGCGGCCCACGGGCACGACCACGCCGCGCAGATCAAACGCTCGCGCGGCACCAAGTAGCGACGCCGGTGGCGACGACGCAGGTACTGATGGAAGCTGCGCTGATGAGGGCCGCCGCGGCCCAGGAGGCCGACCTGGCGGACCTTTTCGAGGAGCTCCGCATCCCGTCCGTCAGCACGCTGCCTGAACGGCGCCAGGACTGCCTGCGCAACGCCGAATGGCTGCAGGCAAGACTGAATCGGCTCGGCTTCAAGACCGAGATCGTCGACGTCATCGAAGGCGGCCTGCCGGTGGTCGTGGGCGACTGGAATGGCCGGCCGGGCAAGCCGCACCTCACCATCTACGGCCACTACGACGTGCAGCCACCCGATCCCCTCGACGAATGGCTGTCGCCGCCGTTCGAGCCGGAGATTCGCGACGGGCGCATCTACGCAAGAGGCTGCGCCGACAACAAGGGCAATCACATGGCGACGCTGAAGGCGGTCGAGCACCTCGTCGCCGCGGGCGGGCCTCCGATCAACCTGCGCTTCTTGTTCGAAGGCGAGGAGGAGATCACCGGCGAGTCCCTCCCCCGCTACCTGCACGCGAACGGCGCGAAGCTGAAGACGGATGCCGTCCTGGTTTGGGACGGCAGCTTCGACGAGGAGGACAACCCGACGCTCGCCACAGCGCTGCGGGGTCTCCTCTACCTCGAGCTCCATGCCCAGGGCGCCGCGGTCGACCTCCACTCGGGCACGTTCGGTGGCGTCGCGCCGAACCCTATCAACACGCTCGCCCGCATCATCGGCGAGCTCAAGGACCGCAACGGACACATCACCGTGCCAGGCTTCTACGACCGTGTCAAACCCCCCAGCCCCGAAGAGCTCGCGATGTGGAAGCGGAAGGAGAAGGGCTACGTCGAAGCGCTCCTGAACGCTTCGGGCGCCCGGGCCCTCGAGGGCGAGCCCGGCTTTCTGGCCTTCGAGCGCACCGGCAGCCGCCCGACCCTCGATGCCAACGGTTTCGTGGGCGGGTTCACCGGAGAGGGAAAGAAGACGGTGATCCCGGCTCGCGCATCCGCCAAAGTGAGCTTGAGGCTCGTGCCCGACCAGGATCCTGCCGCGATCCGCGCAGCTATCGAAAAGCAGATTCAGTCGCTGACGACGCCAGGCGTAGAGGTCAAGGTGGATGTGCTTGGGATCGCACCGCCGGTGACGTGCGCGGTTGACAACACGCCGGCCAAGGCGCTTCGTGCTGCCTACTTCGATGTCTTCGGCAAGGAGACCGCGCTGATCCGGGTGGGCGGCTCGATCCCGGTCACGGTCGACTTCCAGGAAGCGGTGGGGGCGCCTCTGCTCATCAGCGGCATCCCGCAGGCCGACACCGCCGCCCATTCACCCAACGAGCGGCTGGTGGTCGACAACTATCACCGAGGGATCGAGGCCGTGATCCGATTCATCTGCAAATTAAGCGAGTAGGCATCACGCCGTAACTCGCTCCGGTATCAGAGATTGCAGGCACTTGGTTGCCTACCCCGACCCCGGGGAGGCCCCCCGCAACGGGGCTTCCCCCCTCCTTCAGGGTCCGCTTCGGGAGAGGTCCCTCTCATCGAAATGGGTCACGGTCACCGTGACCGGTCCGGAGTCGCTGCCGGCTGTGACGAGGTCTGCCAACCAACCGTCGGGCGAGGCTACCGGTGACGCGTCTGTAAGATCCGCCACCTTCGACCCGTCGATGAAGAAGGCAAGACGCGTCGTCACCCCGTCGGCCATCGTTGCGCAGATGCCCACCAGTGTCACGGGAATCTGGCCTGGCGCCGGCTTCCCTCTTATGGTTCCTTCCTTCAAGGTGGTCGGGACACTCGTGACGCTGTCCGGGCCCGTCCATCTCATGACAGACCAGTTGCTGTCCGCGGCTGCAGTGAACTGGTAGATCGTCTGCGAGGCGCCTGAACCACGCGCGCAGTCCACCCCAAAGCCGGCATCCGGCGGGGTGTGGATGTCCAGCGTTGCGGTTGCTCCGACGCTCAACTGCTGCAGCGGCTCGAAGTATGGAGAGGGCTCAGAAAACCAGAAGCCGCCCGTGGCAACCGTCACGAGTGCCCCGTTGCTCAACGAGTATTTGATGTCTGTAGTCGTCGACACCGTGTCCCAGCCGGTATAGACATCGTGGAAGTCGTCCTTGAAAACGACGGTGCCGGTCGACGCCGCGAGCGGCGTGTTGCGGGTGACGAGGCGCGACGCGGGCGTGGTCGACGATGCCCTCGGGCCCCCCGTCGCGCCTCGCAGGGGTGCGCTGCCTTGAACCACCAGGATCACCACCGCCCCGACCCCGACAACGTAAAGCACGATGGCCACCCCGACGGCCGCGATGAGGCCGAGGCGGGCGTTCACTTCGATATCACCAGGACTACGCCGGCAGCAGTTCGAATGTCGCCTGCTCGCCGGGGGTGAGCGGCTGGTTCGGTCTGGACGCCTTCACGAATGGGCCGTATTTGCGCTTGTAGAGCCCGGAGGCCATGCGGGCCTCGACCGGATCGGTCACGTGGCGCGGCTTGACCGTGCCTTCGGTCTTTCCGATTTGCAGGACCCCGTCACCGCGGGCCACGAGGTTCTGGGGCCAGTGCCGGCGGAGGCCCTGCCCAGAGCGGACATAGAGATGCTTGCCGTCGGTGGCGATCCATATGGTCACCTGGTGCGGTTTCCCCGACTTACGCCCGAACGTGGTGAGCTTGACCTCACGCTCGCGCTTCGCAGCCTCGAGCAGATCGGCGCTGAAACTCTCCACGCCGACCAAGATAGGCTCAGTCGGTGTTGGTTTTCAGCTTGCGTGGCGCCGCCGGCACGCTCATGGCGCTGCTGATGGTTTCGTGCGCGGCACCGCAACAGCATGCGGCAGCGACGCCGACCGCCTCCCCATCGCCGAGTCCAAGCCCCGTGCTCAAGTCACCGTCGCCTTCCCCATCGCCATCCCCGCCTCCGCCGCCCGCCCAGCGCGCAGAGCCGTCTTTACCCATGGCGCTGGAAGAGGCCGCTGCCGCCACCGCGGGCGGCAGGCTCTACGTGATTGGCGGCTTCGACGCCGCGGGCAACAGCCTGCAGACGGTGTGGGTATTCGACGGCAGCGCCTGGAGCGCGGGCCCTCGCCTTCCGCTCGGGCTCGACCACTCGTCCGCCGCGGTCATTGACGACCACGTTTACGTGGCCGGTGGCCACAGCTTCGGTCGCGATTCCGCGCGCGTCTTCCGCCTCGACGGCTCGGCGTGGACCGAGCTGCCCCACATGGGACATGCTCGCGGGGGGCATGCCCTGCTGGCGGCCGCGGGCCGGCTTTACGTCATCGGCGGGAACACGGTGTCGGCGAACGTCGCCCCGGCTGAGGTCTACGACCTCGGGGCTGGGGCCTGGTCCGACCTGCCCTCGCTGCCGACTCCCCGCAACCACGTTTCCGGTTTAGTTTTCGGCGCCAACGTCTGCGTCGCCGGGGGCCGTTCGCCCGCGACCACCCGCGTCGACTGCTTCAACTTCGAGAGCTCGGCCTGGGTCCGGTTGCCGGACCTGCCGCGACCGACGAGCGGGGCGGGGGCGACGACGCTGGACGACGGCAGCGCCGTGATCCTGGGCGGGCAGGACGCCGGGGAGACGACCATCAACGACCAGTTCGCCCGGCTGCCGAACACCGACAGTTGGAGTTCCGCCGGGGCGATGCTCGTGCCGCGGCACGGGTTCGAGCTCGCGATGTTCCAGGGTCGCGCCTGGGCTTGCGGTGGCGGCTCGCAACCCGGCCTTCACCCGGTCGCGACGTGTACGTCCATCCTCTGACGAATCGCGATGAACACGGCTGAAAGGATGATCAGCGCCGGCACCCCGTAGTTGAACTCAGGCGCGGTCAGGATCGCGGCGTCGATGCCGAACGCAGACTCGAGCCAGAGATCGCCCGCCTCGATGAGCGCATAGAAGACGAGGATGGCTACATTCGCGGCCAGCGCGATGCGGACCGCCCGCTCCCGCTCACCCCGCACATATAGAAGGAGGACCACGAGCGGCACGGCGGCCAGCGCCGGGCCGAGGAAGTTCACGAGCAGCTGGCGAGCGAGCCCGATGGGCTGATCGGGCTGGACGTGCAGGGCGTAGGTGGTGGCGTCGAACAAGCCCAGGTGCCAGGGCCGGACGATGAGCGATCCCGTGCCGCCCACCGCGTACAGAACGAGCAGGTGCATCACCTCGTGGGTGGCGAACGCCACGATGAACAGCAGGAGCGAAAGCAGCAGAGTGTGCCAAGCAGCTGCCGTTGCGGTCGCGGGTCGCATCGTCCAGTTTTACTCCGACGGGGTACAGACGATCTAGCCTAGGGGCGGATGCAGTACCAGGAGCGCTTCTCGGAAACCCACGCCGCCGAGATGTACGACGCCAAGAGCCGCGAGCTGAAAGCGGCCAAGGTGGTCGCCATTCTCCAGGACGCGCTCGGCGACCTCGGCGGCCTGCAGCTCCTGGACCTCGGTTGCTCGAACGGCCTGATGACCCGTTTCTACGGCGAGCATTTCAAGGCCGTCATCGGAATCGACTTCGACAAGCCGGGCATCGAGTACGCGATCGCCCACAACGCCGCTCCCAACGTCCGTTACCGCGTCGGCGATGCCATGGACACGGGGCTGCCCGCGGCATCGGTCGACGTCGTGACGTGTACGCATGTGTACGAGCACGTTCCAGACGCGACGCGAATGATGGCGGAGATCTTCCGCGTGCTGAGGGTCGGGGGCGCGTGCCTGTTCATCGCCGGCAACCGCCTGACCCTGATGGAGGCGGACAACCATCTCCCCCTGCTTTCGCTTTTGCCCAAACCCCTCGCGCATCGCTACATGCGGGCGATGCGCAGAGGCGATCGCTACTACGAGACGACCAGGACCGTGTGGGGCCTGCGAAGGCTGGCCGCGCGATTCGAGCTGCACGACTACACGGCCAAGGTGGTGCAGGACCCCGTTCGCTTCGAGGCGACCGACGTTGTGACGCCTGGGACCTTCAAGCAGCGCTTCGCACTAGTCGCGCTCAGAGCTGCGTACTGGCTGGCCCCGACCTATATCTGGGTGCTGAAGAAGACCGCTCAGGGCGACCCTGGTCCCACCGTGGCCCCGACGACGAATTCCAGCGGCGGTCCCGGCGCGTAGAGCCGGCGGCCGTCGGCGCTGACCACGCGCACCGTGAGGAGATGCGGGCCGGGCGCCAGGCGCGTGGTGTCCAGGATCGCGTCGAAACCGCAATTCGCGTAGCGAGCGCTGCCCAGTGTGGCCGCCGCTTGCGGGCTGTTGTCCCCATAAACCGCCTGTTGGAACGGCTGGCCGTCCACGTCGATGAACACGGTCGTGGCCGGGGCTGCCGCTTGATCGTCGATCGCCCACCCGACGACTGCGACCCGGTCTGGCTGCAGCCGGCCGACGCCGAGGGTGGCTTCGGGCAGCCGGAGGCGCGTCACCTGGTAATGGCCCGCCTGAGGGTCCGACGCCAGCGCCTCACGCGCCACCGGGACCAGGTCGCGTCCGTGCGCGTAATAGCGAGCGGTCAGGGTCGGAAACGCAAACACGGCGCCCGCGACTGTGTACATCACGAGGCCTGCAACCTGCATGCGGAAAAGGGCCGGGCCGAACTTCCCGGGCAGCGCGCGCGGCGCGTACTTGAGCGCGACCCAGAAGACCGCGGGCAGGAGAGGAAAGTAGTAGCGGCCCTGGATGCCGGGATATCCCTCGACGCTGAAGAGGAAGGCCGCGAGCAGGAAGAAGGAGATTGCGACGGGGTTCGAGAAGGCCATACGCAGCGCCTGACGGGCGTGGCCGCGGCGTGCCACCCGCAGGAGACGGTACCCGACCTGGCCGAGCCGGACCAAGGTGCAGGCGAGCAGCAGGATCGAGATGCCGGCGATCAGGAACCATACCGCCACAGTGATTGCCGGCGAGCCGAGCACAAGCGGCGTGTCGACCCAGCCGAAGACCCCCCAGAAGCTGCTGAACTCGCGTCCGAAAGTGTGGTCGAGAAACGTGAAGGTGGTAATGCGGCCGACATAGCCGGCGATGCCCGCGGGACCGCCGGCGAGCGCCGACCGGTAATCGGGTATGTCCCCGAGCTGGGCCACGGCGATGAGCGGCGGTGAGCCCCACTGCGTCCAGACCTGGATCGATTCCAGGACGATCGCCGGCACGAGCAGCAACGCCGCTTCGAGCGGCCAGCGCCGTGCATCGCGGGCTTCGAATCGCTGCGTCACGATCATCGCTCCCACGGCCGCGCCGACGATTGCGAAGTAGTGCACCTTGGTCACGAGCAGGAGGCCGAGGCCAAGGCCCAGGACCGCGATCCAGCGCAGGTCGTGAGGACGGCGTCGCACCTCGAGCGCGGCGAGCAGGGCGAGCGTCGACAGCGTGAAGCTGAGGCTGTCCGACTGCACTGACGAGCTGAGCATCGTCGTCATCGGAAAAAGTCCGATCACGCCGGTCAGCACGAGAGCCAGCGACCGCCCGCAGCAGAGCCGGCGCAGCAGCAGGTAGGTCAACACCAGGCTGATGGCCAGCAGCGCGACCGACAGCGTGCGCGCGGCGAAGAACAACGACACCGGGCTCTTGGTGAAGAGCGTTGTCGTGCCCATCACCGCCGCATCCAGCAGGTAGTAGCCAAACGGGTAGTAGCGCAGCAACGGCGGGCTGAACAGCTGCGAGTCTGTCCCGCGGGCGCCGTTATCGACGGCAGTGTAGTACGAGCTGCTGCCGTATCCGGCGGGCGCCTTCACGTCGAGCTTCTCGGCGATCACGGCCACCGCCGCCTGGTCTTCGAGGTAAGTCGGGTATGGGAGGGGTCGCCCGGCGGGCGCTGTCAGGTGATTCGCGTCACGCGGGGCGACGAGGCCGCCGGCGCTGTACAGCGCCGCGGAGTATTCGTAATGGACGGTTTCGTCGGGCGCCTCGAACATCGGGACGTAGAAGACCCAGGCCAGCGCGACCAAACACGACGCCAGGACGATGGCGGCAAGTACGAAGTTCGCCGCCCTTTCCGAGGGCTTCTTCCACCGCCTCACCATGGGATCCCCGCGGTCAATGCAGGCCGCAGGCGCTTCCATGCGGACGCGTAGAGGCGCCAGTCGGAACGGTGAGGAATCACGAGGTTGCGGAACCGCAGCGGGCTCACCCGGTGCAGGTAGACGATCTCGATGGCCGTGGTTGCGACGTAAGAGATAGTCGAGCCGGCCGCGGCGCCGACGATTCCATACCTGGGGATCAGCAGCACGTACGCCGCAATCGTGATCGGCGTGGCGAGGAGCGCCACGTAAAGCGAAATCTGCGGGCGTCCCCGGCCGAGCTGGTAGCTGGCGATCGGCTTGTCGAGGCCGAGCGCGACGACGCCGGGCAGGAGCACCCACAGCGGCACGACCGCGGGCAGGAATGCGGAGCCGAACAGCAAGAGCACCAGCAGCGGGGCGAGGGCCGCGATGACGATTGCGCCGGCCACGCTCACCAGCGTGGTGCCTCGGCAGATGGCCGCGGTCACGTCGTCGTCATCACCCTCCACGCCCGCGGCGACACGCGGGGCCAGGACCAGGCCGACGGCGCTCGGGATGTACCAGACCGATTCGGCGAGCAGCGTTGCGACGCTGTAGACGCCCGCGGCTCCAAGCCCGGCTGTGGCATTGAGCAGGAACAGGTCGAACCGGTAGCTGAAGAACTGCAGGACCGTGCTGAGCTGGGCGCGAAGACCGAACGCCGCCAGTGTGCGCAATGCGGTGAGCGCGCGCTGCACCTTGGGCGCTGCCCGCGCCGCCGGCACGAGCACAAGCGCCGCCGCAAACGCGACGACGTTGGCTGCGGCGTACGCCCAGACCGCGCCCGCCACGCCGCCGTGCAGCAGTGTGAGAGCGACCGCAACGAGGATCACCCAGGCGACCGCGAGGACGACGTTGACCGCATTGAATGGGAGCAGCTGGTTGCGTCCGAGCAGGAAATAGCGGAGATAGCGGACGGCGAGCATGAATGGAACCGCGGCGACCGAGGCCAGGATCACCGTGTCGCCGACGCCTTTGAGAAGCGACGCGCCCAGGGCGAGGGCGGCGACGTAGCCGCCCGCCGCCAGAACGGCGCCCCAGGCCAGCCCGAACCACAACAGGGTGGGAGCCAGATCTGATTGGCTCATGCGATCCCGCGCGGCGAAATAGATGAGGCCGAAGTCGATCCCAAGTCCGCCTCCGATCACGACCAGCGTCCCGATCTGGACGGCGACTGAGTACGCGCCCGCGCCGTGGGTGCCGGTGAGGCGGGCGACGATGATCGTGGAAACCGCTCCGCCGAGGACCAGAAGCAGCTGGGCCCCGAGCGATCCCAACACCCGGACCAGGAAGGTCATCCGGAGGCTTTCTCGAAGCAGAGGAGACGGACGTCGCCTGCCAGCGTGATTCCCGGGATGCGGGCGAGCGCCAGGTCCACGGCCTGGCAGGCGGCTCGCAGCGCGTTCAGCGCCGGCGGCGGCGTTTCCTTGTCGGTCGCGGGCCGCAGCCGGCGCGCGAGCTTGACAGCGACCATGTAGGGCCCATGGCCCAGGAAGCGCACCCCCGTCTCGGCGCGCAACCGGCAGCCGCGTGAGGTGAAGGCGCGCATCCATTGGGCGCGTGAACCCGCGCGCATGTATCCAGGCATCCTGCCGAACACCCGCAGGGGAGCGTATTCGAGCACTGCGAGCACGCCCGGCGGGCGGAGCATCCTCATCAGGTTGTCGACGGCGGCATCGAAAGAGCGCTCGTCGGTGATGTGCTGGAGCACGGTCACGCTCAGGACAGCGTCGAAGGTCGCGGTGGGCAGGTCAAGGTCCTGGATCGAGCCCTGGACATAAGTCACGTTGGGAGCGGACGGAGCCAGCGCGAGCAGGCCGTGGCTGATGTCGGCGCCCGTCACGATCCACCCCGCCTCCGCAAGCCGGATGCTCCACCGGCCGTTGCCACAACCGGCATCCAGGAGGCGCCGCCCTCCGCCGCGACCGACCAGGCGTTCGATGGCGGCACGCCGCAGCCGGTCTTCGTACGCATCCATGGCGACATCGCTGTAGCCCGCGGCCCGCGCGCCATAAAGGCGGGTCCGTTCCTCCCAGTACTCGTGGTCGGTGGGCGGTGTCAAGCGTGCTCGATGGCGGTCAGGTAATGGTCGGCGGTGGCGCCTAGATCGACGATGCCTAGCAGCTCTTGCCTCGCCACTTTGTAGGCGATCGTCTGAGCCTGGCGATCCTTAATGAACCTGTCCATCGCAGCCGCGAGCGCTCCGGCGTCGGCCGCCGGTATGGGCGCGGCCAGACCGTGGCGGCGGGCGAGCTCGCCCATGTCGCCGACATCGGTGACCAGCATCGGCAACCCCGCCTGGAGCGCTTCCG
>WNFA01003404.1_pt1 | contig 35314 bp, 36 predicted proteins | sample 5400481 | NCBI WGS metagenome assembly WNFA01 (sample SAMN13153340, study PRJNA577476) | soil metagenome | isolation source: 120 cm saprolite under Douglas fir tree site 2 hole 1 replicate 2 | place: USA:California | collected 2015-04-18 | reverse complement strand
CGGCGGCCGTACCGGAGGCCACCCATATCACCGCGAGGGTGATAGAGGCACGACGACTCAGGCGCCGTACCGGGTGCCGACCCACGCGGGAACTTAGACCGTGGCGGAAAGGTCCGCCACTCAGCTTGCCGAAGCGGTCGGAATGGGTGTTGATTGGGAGAGCAGGAATGATCCATCCCAGGCGCGCTTGTAGCCGACGTGATCGCGTGGCTCCCCCGCTCACGCGATGAGCCGAGACGGCCAAGGTTCCTACCTTCACGCGAACGCCGCAACGGACCAAGGAGGCGTACCGCATGGCCCCGCTGACGCTCGATCGCTTTGTGCAAGAGCTAGAAAAACTCAAGCAGGAGAAGGACGCGGGAAATCTGCGGCCCAGCGAGTACGATCAGCGGCTCGCCCGCACCATTCGGGAGTTGCGACAACTCAAGCTTGACGCGGACCGACCTGCCGTGACCGGGGCGCTGGCGCAGGCCCTCGAGCGTGGCATCATCACCCCGTCCGTCAAGGCGCACATCGAGAAGCGTCTGGGGCTGACCTGACCCAGCGGCCGGTGCGGTCGTCCAAGTCCCCCCAGGCGGGCACGCGTTCGGTTAAGCGCACGTTCCGCCCGTGATGGCCCACCGTCGGACTCACCACACGATCTCTCGTGACCGTCGACACGGGGAAAAGGGAAAGCCAATGAACGGGACGCGATGGACCGGGTCTGCGACTGCCTCTCTCTGCTGGGCGCTGGCTGGCATGCTCGCCTTCGCGACGGGTGCCCGTACGGTCGCTGCTCAGGATGCGCCCGATCGAGCTGCCGCTGCTGAAGTACGAAAGCAATTCATGGCCGACCTGGATACGCTGCAGCGAAAGTTTCTTGCGCTCGCCACTGCCTTCCCGGCAGAGACGTACGCATGGCGACCAGCGGCTGGTGTCCGATCTGTGGGCGAAGCATTCATGCACGTGGCCAGCGAGTTTTATCTGTACGCGCCGCTGGCGTACGGAGCAAAGCCATCACCCGTGGTCGTGGCGAACCGCGAAGCGCTCCAGAAGTTCGAGACGATGTCGACGAAACCGGAAGTGCTCACGCACTTGACGAACGGGTTCGAGTACGCCAAACGGACCCTTGCCGCGCTCGACCCGTCGGCGCTCGTCGGCACGCACCAGCTGTTCGGAGCCAATCGCACGATCGTCGAGACGTCGTTCGCCATGACTGCCGATCTCCATGAACACTTGGGGCAGCTGATTGCCTATGCCCGCGTGAACCATGTGACGCCGCCGTGGAGCAGGTGAGGCGTCCAGTCACTCGCCACGTTCGACGGAGAACGGGCCGCGCGCGACCGCCTCGAGAAGCTAGTGGGGAATCGACCGGGCAACGCGGCGTTGCATCGACGACCAGTGGCGGATCCGCTGGCGCTGGGGACGTCGGGATGCCAAAGCCAAGGGGAACAGGGCTCGGGCCTTGAGCCCGCGCCCAGCCCCGGCTACTCAAGCTGGATCTCTACACGCTCCTCTTCTGGCGGCCGGACGTGGGCGTGCCGATGGATCAGCCGAGCGCACGTATTCCACCGCAAGATCGCGTCGTCGTCCCCCGGCGAGCGCAACGGCTCGGCCTGCTCATACCACGCCATCGCCTCGCGCAACCAATGATAGATCACCGGTCCGCTCCCGAGCGCTCGGGAGTCGAGCACGCGCGTCGCCCACCGCTCGCAGATGATCCCCGCGTAGTACGCCCGCTCGTACGCGCCCGCCAGCCGGGGCAGGACCGCCCGGGCTGCAGTGAGCGTCTCGCTGCCCGCGACCGCGAATTGATCGGTGAGAGCGAGGAGCAGCGTCACCAGGGCCTCCGCATGATCGGGCTCCGCTTCCAACACGTCTCGGCAAATGCTCTCGGCGTACCACGGTTCGTTGAGCAGGCGATAGCGCTCCGCCTTCTTCAGAGCCGCCACGACACCGTCCCTGGATAACCGCTTGAGTTCGAACATCGTTTATCCTCCGCCGTCGATCGCCGTCCGCCGCCCACACCCCTCTTCCCCCGTGTTTACTGCCTCCCCCTCACCAATCGCACCAGCGCCCGCAAGGGGTCGTATGCCCGATCCACCACGCGCTCCTTGAGAGGGATGATGGCGTTGTCGGTAATGGTAATCTGCTCGGGGCAAACCGCGGTGCAGCACTTGGTGATGTTGCAGAACCCGATCCCGTGCGCCCGCCGCAGGTCGTCCGTCCGATCCTCTACGTCGAGGGGATGCATCTCGAGCGCCGCTGCGTGCACGAGAAACCGTGGCCCGATGAACTCGGCGTGCTTCTGGTGATTGCGCAACACGTGGCACACGTCCTGGCACAGGAAGCACTCGATGCACTTGCGGAACTCCATCACGCGGTCGACGTCTTCCTGCGCCATCCGCCAGGATCCGTCAGGCGCGTCGGGCGGCCGAGGCCGGAAAGGCTTGATCCGCTTCTTCACTTCGTAGTTCCACGACACGTCGGTCACCAGGTCCTTCACCACCGGAAACGCCTTGAGGGGCTCGATCGTCACCGGCCGTTCGAGTGGCAGGTCGGCGAGGCGTGTCATGCACATCAGCGCCGGCGTGCCGTTCACCTCGGCCGAGCAGGAGCCGCAGCGACCGGCCTTGCAGTTCCACCGAACGGCGAGATCATTCACCTGAGCGGCTTGGATCTCGTGCACGGCATCGAGCACCACCATGCCCTCCGTCACCGGCGTCGCGTAGGCCTCGAACGCGCCTCCGGCAGCGTCGCCACGCCAGATGCGGAACGTCGCCGTCCGACTCATTTGAATTCCTCGATGATCGCCCGGAGCTCGTCCGGCGGCTGCGACACGGGTTCGCGCGTGACCTGCATCGCGCCGTCGGCGCCGCGTCGGACGACGGTGAGGACCCGGCCCGCCGCCGCGTCCTTTTGCGGGTAGTCGTCACGGAAGTGAGCGCCCCGGCTCTCTCGGCGATCGAGTGCGGCGCGCGTAATCGCCTCGGACACGATGAGCAGGCAAGAGAGATCCAGCGCGGTGTGCCAGCCCGGGTTGTACTCCCGATTGCCGGAGACGGCGACCCGCCCTGCCCGGCGCTTGAGCTCCGCGATCTTCTCGAGCGCCCGCCGCATCTCGTCCTCCCGCCGCACGATGCCGACCAGGTCCTGCATGGCGTGTTGCAGTTCCGTTTGCAACTGGAACGGCCCCTCCCCCTTGCCCACGGCAGCCCGATCGAAGGGCGCGAGCGCCTCGCGCGCGGCCGCCTCCACTGCAGCAGCGTCGATGCGCCCGGCGCTCTGTTGCACCGCAAACTGCGCCGCGGCCTCGCCGGCGCGCTTGCCGAAGACGAGCAGGTCGGAGAGCGAGTTACCGCCGAGCCGGTTCGCCCCGTGCAGCCCGGCCGCACACTCGCCGACGGCGAACAGCCCCGGCACGGTCGACATTTGCGTCTCGGCCTCAACCCGCACGCCGCCCATCATGTAGTGCGTGGTGGGTCCCACCTCCATCGGCACCTCGGTGATGTCGATGCCGGCGAGCTCTTTGAACTGGTGATACATGCTCGGCAGCTTGCGCTTGATGTGCTCCGCCGCGTTCGGGATCTTGGCGCGGATCCACGCGATGTCGAGGTACACGCCGCCGTGCTGGCTGCCCCGTCCTTCCTTGGTCTCGCGCACGATGCAGCGGGCCACGTGGTCGCGCGTCAAGAGCTCGGGGGGGCGCCGTGCGTTCCGGTCACCCTGGGTGTAGCGCCACCCTTCCTCTTCGTTGTCCGCCGTATGGCTCCGGTACAGGGGCGGGATGTCGTCGAACATGAAGCGGCGGCCTTCCTTGTTGCGCAGGACCCCGCCTTCGCCGCGCACCCCCTCGGTGACCAGGATCCCCTGCACGCCCGGAGGCCAGACCATGCCGGTGGGGTGAAACTGCACGAACTCCATGTCGATGAGATCCGCACCCGCCGCGTACGCCAGCGCATGCCCGTCGCCCGTGTATTCCCAGCTGTTGCTCGTGATGCGGTACGCCCGGCCCACTCCGCCCGTGCCCAGGATCACCGCCCCCGCGTGGAACAGCTTCATCCGCCCGCGCTCCCGCTCGTACGCAAGCGCGCCCACCACGCGGTCTCCGTCTTTGAGCAGGCGGATCACGGTACACTCCATATGGAAGTCGATCCCGCGGTGAACCCCGTGGTCCTGCAGCGTGCGGATCATCTCAAGCCCGGTGCGGTCCCCCACGTGGGCGAGCCGCGGATAGGCGTGCCCGCCAAAATTTCGCTGCAGGATGCGGCCGTCCGGCGTGCGGTCGAAGAGCGCGCCCCAGGCTTCGAGCTCGCGCACCCGCGGGGGCGCTTCCTTTGCGTGAATCTCCGCCATGCGCCAGTTGTTGAGGTACTGCCCTCCGCGCATCGTGTCGGCGAAATGCACGCGCCAGCTGTCGCGGTCGTCCACGTTCCCCAGGGCCGCGGCGATCCCCCCCTCCGCCATCACCGTGTGCGCCTTCCCGAGCAGGGACTTGCACACCACCCCAACCCTGACCCCCGCCACAGAGGCCGCGATCGCCGCCCGGAGCCCCGCGCCTCCTGCTCCAATCACCAGCACGTCGTGCTCCTGGGTCTCATACGCCGGCTTCAGAGAATCCTCCAGTCCGTCCACACACCCATCGCGCACAGCCGGACGTAGAGATCAGAGAACGCGACCCAGCACAGGCTCATCCAGGCCCACAGCATGTGGCGGCGGTTGAGGCACGAGACGCATCCGTACGCGGCACGCCGCACCGGCCGCCCTGCGAGCTGGTCGAGCGCTCCGCCCACGAGATGACGCAGGGAGTGACAGCCCAGTGTGTAGCCGCCTAGCAGGACCACGTTCGTAGCGAGGACGAGCGTGCCCACGCCGACGCCGATCGAGACCGAGTGTGTGGCGGGGTCGGTGAACCAGAGGGCACGCCACACATCGTAGGAGAGGAAACAGAGGAAAACCAAAGCGACGTACAGGAAGTAGCGATGCACGTTCTGCAGGACTAGGGGGAACGAGTGTTCGCCGCGGTAGTGCGTCCGGGGCTCGCCGACGGCGCAGGCTGGCGGGTCCGCCCAGAACGCCTTGTAGTAAGCGCCCCGGTAGTAATAGCAGGTGAGTCGGAAACCACCCGGCGCCCAGAGGATAATGAAGGCGGGAGACCAGGGCAGCCACGTCGGCCACCACCCAGGCTCCGGGCCGAACCAGCTACGCGCCGATTCGCCGAAGACCTCGGGGGAGTAGAACGGCGACAGATACGGCCCGAAGTGGTAGTGCGTGCCCTGAAACGCGGCCCACGTGGCGTAGGCGATGAACGTGCCGAGCACGAGGAACACAACGAGCGGTTGCAGCCACCACGCGTCGCGGCGCGCGGTCACGGCGAAGCCAGTCATAGCGGGTCCTGCGGTCGAGTCGGGATTAAGAATAGGTTGCACCCACCGCCGGACGCAAACACTTTTCCTGGCGGAGTGGCGCGCCCGCGTCGTGAGCGATTCGATGGGTGGGTCGAACCAGCCGCACCGCCGAGCGCCCGCGACGATTGAATGCTTTTCGCTAGCACGTCAAGCCAACAGGATACGACCGTTCGGTTCCTGTTACCGTCGAAGCCCCGCTCGCTAGCCGTTGATGGTGCGCGCTAGTGCGGCGATTTTTCCCGTGTGCCCTTCGCCCTCCTGATTCGCCTGGAGGCTCGTCGTGCGATTCTTGCATAGCTTGCCGCGCTCGTGGTCCTGGTCCTTCGCGGCGATTGTGAGATGAATCGTTCTGCAGGCGCGCCGCAGCGTTCAGGCGCACGCCGCTAGGCGGCCTCCTTATCCCGGTAGATGCTCATGGCGATCACTCGCATAAATGAGGGCCAGGCCCACCCGGACGAGGCCACGGCGCTCGGCGACGTTCTTCGTTCGGTCATTGCCCGCATCCTTGACGCTCCGGGCTGCCGTTCGTGCGAGCGGCTCGTCCAGCACGACGATCCGACTCGTGGGGCACTCGTCGAGGTGTGGGACCGTGTGGCAGCGCATCAAGCGTCCGAGTCCCGGATTCCCCCCGACCTGCTGCAGCAAGCGCAGTCATCGGTCGCGGTGCTTGTGCGGGGCGCCTACTACCATCGGGTGTCCGATGAGGCCGCCTGATATCAACGTTGAAGTGCAACACTGAGCGTCATCGCGCATGCCAGCATCAGCTCAGCTCACCGTCCAGGTCCCTTCCTCGCTCCGGAGCAGTTCCGCCAGGTCCGGACCTGCCTGGCCCCGTCGGGCCGCGGCAGCAGCGTCGCTCTGCGCGTGTACCTCGGCCTCGAAGGACGGGGCTGGATTGCAGTAGAGCACGCCCAGCGCCACCGGGAACGCAGGTGCCTCGAGCGCGACCAGGAGCGTGGCTAACGCACGGTTCGTCTCGTCGTGCACCAGGACGTCACCCGGCGTCACCCCGGCTGCACCGACGGTCACGACCTCGGGCGCTAGCGTGCCCGGCTTCAAGCGCAGCCCCCGGTTCTTCTCGGCGCCAAAGATCAGCGGCTTCCCGTGCTCCACGTGCAGCTGGGTATTCGGTGCGCCTTCCTTCGCGGTGAAGGCGTCGAACGCCCCGTCGTTGAAGACCACGCAGTTCTGGAACACCTCGACGAAGGACGCGCCGCGGTGCGAATGGGCACGCCGCAGCACGCCGACCAGGTGCGGCTGCAGCGTATCCACCGAGCGCGCCACGAACCGCGCCCCGGCACCGAGCGCAAATGCACACGCCGACACCGGGTAGTCGACCGACCCGCGGGGCGTCGACGGGGACGTTGTACCGCGGCGCGATGTGGGCGAATACTGGCCCTTGGTGAGGCCGTAGATCTCGTTGTTGAACAGGACGATTTGGAGATCCACGTTGCGCCGCAGCACGTGGAGCATGTGGTTGCCGCCGATCGACAGCCCGTCGCCGTCTCCCGTCATCACCCACACGTCGAGCTCCGGGTTGGCGAGCTTGATGCCAGTGGCGATCGCCGGCGCGCGTCCGTGGATCGTGTGGAAGCCGTAGGTGGACATGTAGTACGGGAACCGCGCCGCGCACCCGATGCCGGAAACGAACACCGTGCGCTCCCGACGGGCGCCCAGCTCCGCGAGCGCCTTGTGCACTGCCTTGAGGATGGCATAGTCGCCGCAGCCGGGGCACCACCGGACCTCCTGGTCGGAGGCATAGTCCTTGGGCTGGAGCTCAGCGTCGGTGATGGTCGTGACCGTCATGGAGCCCGCCCTCCCCGGATCGCCTGCACGATCTCCGCCACTTTGAACGGCTTTCCCTCTACCTTCGAGACCACTTCGGCCGGCACGAGGTACGCCGCGCGGAGCAGCTGCACGAGCTGGCCGGCATTCAGCTCTGGCACGAGGACCCGGTCGAACCGCTTGAGCAGATCACCCAGATTGCGCGGGAAGGGGTTCAAGTAGCGAAGGTGGATGTGCGACACGTCGACGCCGTCCTGCCGGACCCGCCGCACGGCCTGGTGGATGGCGCCGTAGGTCGAACCCCAACCCACGACGGCGAGTGCGCCATGGTCCGCGCCCAGCGCCACGGACTGTGACGGAATATCGTTCGCGATGCCGGCGATCTTCGCCGCCCGCGTTTGGGTCATGCGGGCGTGGTTCTCGGGGTCGTAGGAGATGTGGCCCGTGTCGTAGTCCTTCTCGAGGCCGCCGATCCGGTGCTCGAGCCCCGGCGTCCCCGGCGGCGCCCAGGGGCGCGCAAGCGTCGTCGGGTCGCGAAGGAACGGATGGAACCCCGCAGCTTCGGTCCGGAATCGCACCGGGAAGCGCGGCAGCTCGCGCGGATCGGGGATGAGCCACGGTTCAGCGGCGTGCGCGAGAAAGGCGTCGGAGAGCAAGACCACGGGCGTCATGTACTTGGTCGCGAGCCGGACCGCCTCGATCGCGACCTCGAAGCAGTCGCTTACCGTCGCGGCGGCGAGGACCGCGAGCGGCGCGTCCGCGTTCCGCCCGTGGACCGCCTGGAACAGGTCCGACTGCTCCGCCTTGGTGGGCATCCCGGTCGACGGGCCGGCGCGCTGGGAGTTCACGACGATGAGAGGGAGCTCGGTCGCGATCGCGAGACCGAGCATCTCGGTCTTGAGCGCCATGCCGGGCCCGGAGGTCGAGGTCACGCCGAGCGCGCCGGCGTACGCCGCGCCGATGGCGGCGCCGATGGCCGCGATCTCGTCCTCGGCCTGGAAGGTCGTCACGCCATACCGTGAGAGGTTCGCCAGGGTGTGCAGCAGCAGGGAGGCCGGTGTGATGGGGTAGCCCGCGAACAGCATCCGCTCGAGGCCCGCTCCGCGCATCCCCGCGAGCAACCCCCAGGCGATCGCTTCGGTCCCGCTCACCGTGCGATAAACACCCGGGGTAACGGGAGCCCGGCGCACCGTATAGCCGACGCCGTACTCCGACATCTCGGCCGTCTCGCCGTACGCGTGGCCCGCGTTCAGCGCCGCCACGTTCGCCTCCGCGATATCGGGCCGACTGGAGAACTTTCGCTTCAGCCAGGTGATCGTAGCCTCCCGCTCGCGTCCATACATCCAGAGCATCAGTCCGAGCGCCCACATGTTGCGGCAGCGGTGCGCCTCTCGCGTGTGGAGCCCGAAGCTCTTCACGGCGTCGAGTGTGAGCTTCGTGATGTCAAGCTTCAGCACCTGGTAGCGCGCGAGCGATCCGTCGTCCAGCGGGTTGGCTGGGAAGCCGGCCTTGGTGAGGTTCCGCTCGCTGAAGGCGCCCGTGTCCACCACCACCGTGCCGCCGAGTCGCAAGTCTTTGACGTCCACCTTGAGCGCCGCAGGGTTCATGGCGACGAGCACGTCCACCTCGTCGCCGGGGGTCATCACGTCCCCGGCGCCGAAGTGGATCTGGAACGCCGAGACGCCGAACGTCGTGCCTGCGGGGGCACGGATCTCGGCCGGGTAGTCGGGGAACGTGGTGAGGTCGTTGCCGGCGAGCGCCGTCTCGATCGTGAAACGGCCGCCCGTCACCTGCATGCCGTCGCCCGAGTCGCCGGCGAACCGGATCACGACAGAGTCGCGCGATTCGCGCGCGGGGGAGGTCGTGCGGGTGGACATCAGAGCGGAAGCTAGCGTGCTGCTGTTCGCGAAGCCAGCGGGACACTGGCGCATGAGGCTTGCGTTGGTCTCCAACCTAGTGAAGCATTCGAGAGCCTTCCTTCTCTCGGCCAAATCCTCGTACATAAGCAGGGAACACACCCTATGTCACCCGCGATTCTCACGACCAGATTCGAGGGCGCGGCGCCAATCCTGCGCGTTACAGATATGCGTGCTAGCGTCCGTTACTATGTCGATGTGCTCGGCTTTCGGAACGTCGACTGGGGTAGCGACGACTTCACGTGCGTGAATCGGGATAGGGCCGGGATCTATCTTTGCCGCGGAGCCCAGGGCTGCCCTGGCACCTGGGCTTGGATCGGTGTCGAGGACGTTGCGGCGGTCTACGAAGAGTACAAGACGACGGGGGCCAAGATCCGTGGCGCGCCGCGGAACTACCCCTGGGCGCTCGAAATCCACGTTGAGGATCCGGATGGCCACGTACTCCGCTTCGGGTCCGAGCCACTCGCCGATCGCGTATTTGACCCGTGGGCGGATTGAGTCGTGCGTGAGAAGGGGGCGTAGAGAACAGGTAGACCGGGAGCGTGGATAACACCCGGACGAGGGCGCGAGGCCCTCACGTTACGGAAACGGGCCCGGCAGGAATCGAGCCTGCAACCGCGGCCTTTGGAACCCCCTCAGTGAACGGCGGCTGGTAGGTGCTAGTGCTTCTGGTGGTTGTCCTGGTAGTGCTGCTGGAGCAGGTCCTGGCCGAAATCGCCAGTGAAATCGCGCCACACCGAGTGGATATGGTTCGCATTGTCCTGGGTGTCATCGAATTCGATGAGGAATGACGGCGTCTGAACCCTGTAGTAGCGCCGATCACCGCGGTTGATGCCGCCCGACCACGCGAAGTACATCTTCCGGTTGGCGCGGTTGACCTGTGCCATCCGGCGCGCGGCCAGTTCGTCCGGCACGTTGTGAGCGTATTCTTCCACGAGAGCCATAAGCGCGTCGAACTGCCTGGTGTTCATCTTGGAAGCGGAGAGGCCTGATGGCTGGCCCTGAAACGCCGCCTTCCGACTCGCCGCGGTCAGGATCTCCTCGTACGCCGTTGGGTCCACGATGGCGGCCTTCCGCTGCTGTTCGTCGAGGGCGTGCATGAGTTCGAGGCCGAGGTCGTCTTCCGAAGCCAGGATGCGCAGGCCCTTGCGCGCCCCTTGCCGAACTTCGGCCGGGTTGGCGCCGAAGAAACTCGGGCCGTCGATAACGTTGCCGTTCACGACGGTGTAGTTTTGGCTGAGATGGTGGCCCTCGACGCGGTAACCCCACGTGCTGCCGTCGGAGGGAGTACCAAACACGGAGACATAGTATTTTTCTGGGTTGCGGCGCTCGCCACTATCGTTCTCCATGATCTTGAGCACGTCCTCCAGGCTCATGATCGTCACCGCCTTGATGTAACCCGTTTGGCTCAGCCCGGTGGCTAGCAGCGCGCTCGCGAGGTGCTTCTGGTAGGGTGTCATCTCGAGCAGTGGCAGGCCTTTGCGCTCCTTCGGGATGAAGTGCCAGTTCATGCGCTCGTCGGTATCGAATGGAAAACTCGCCTTGCCGCGCTGATTTGCATCGAGCGCGGCAAGAAAGCGGTTGGCGCATTCGGTCATCAGCGACGCCGCATGCGCGCGGTGCAGATGGGTCTGGTCTTCTTGGGTGTCGCCCGACCCAAGCATCGGACCTGCCAGGAGCGCCACAGACGAACCGAGAAACGATCTGCGTTTCATGAACATGTATTTGCCTCCGTGCTGGTTTTGCCAATTGGCCAAAGCGGCGTTACTCGCGACAGGTTCTGAGCACGAGCAGGAGGTGCGACGAGCGTTGCGGCCGTGAATGATGCAGGGAAGCGCGGCCTTTGCCCCTCGTCCACCGCTTGCCTCCGCGCGCCATCTCCGTCACGTAAGATCGTCGAGGTCCCTTCCTTAGCGAGAGTCGCTCGGTGGCGAGTCGCTCAGGCGCTGAGTATCTGCCACTGTTCCAATAAGCGCAAACCGACCCAGCCGAGCAACTCACTGCAAGAGCTGATCGTCCGACGGGCCTGGCAGGAATCGAACCTGCAACCCCGGCTTGGGAGCGCGCTCCCAATAACGCCGGCGTCGCCGAACAACGCCGGCGCTGGCACGAATCCTGGCCTGTGCAAACGTGACGGTCCGCGACTTGCTGGACGTCGTCGACACCTAAGGGGTCGGCGCGGGCTATCGCCCGCGCCACCTTGATCACAGGTTAGCCGAGAGTCGACATACAAGCCCGCCGTCGACCACCCAAGCGCTGTTCGGAGTCTCCGTGATCGAGATCATTCGAGAACGAACCCTGGATGTGCCTGTCAATCGGGTGTGGGACCTGATCGAACGGGTTGAACGGCTTCCTCAGTGGTTCACGGGAACCGAAACAGCAGTGCCGCTCGAGGGACAAGGGCTAGGTCGCAAGCAGCGGGTAACCGGGCGCTGGGGGACCCATCGCTTTGAGATCGACCAAACCTGTTACCCATTACGAGCCCCGGCGAGTGCTCGCGTGGCGCCATGATGCCGAGCGACTGGACGGTAGGGCGGCGCCGAAGATCTCTCGCCAGACAGAGTTTTGGATACAGCTTCAGGCACTAGATCACCGCACTCGGGTGCAGCTGACCTCACGGCAACTCCCTAACAATCCCTTCAAGGGGCTTCTCATCCGCCTGGTCGCAGCGCCAAGGATCGCCCGCATGATGGAGAGTTCACTCGACAAGTTGACCGTGATTCTCGGACGGTCGACCGGTGGAGGCTGAACAGTTCAGATGTATTGAGAGGTCGAGCCCGGGGGCGCGCCGGGGTTGGCTCACTCGCCGTCGCGCAGCCGACGTAGATACGTTTGGGGATCGTTCAGGAACGCCCGAGTCAGCACCACGTGATCCAGGTCCCCGTACGCAACCGGCGCGACCGGGAGGCGATCGAAGCTGTAGATCCTGGCACCGGGAAACGCGAGCAGGATTGGCGAGTGCGTGGCGATGATGAACTGGGCGTCACGCTCGATCAGCTCGAGCAGGATCGCGAGCAAGCCGAGCTGGTTCTGGGGAGAGAGCGGCGCCTCGGGCTCGTCCAGCAGGTACAAGCCGCCGGGCACCAACCGGCCTTGAAACAGATTCAGGAACGCCTGCCCGTGCGAGCGCGCGTCCGGATCCCGGCCGTACCGGCGCTCGATGTCGCCGAGCGACGCGCGCACTGGACCGGCGGCGAGACCCTTCGCGTAGCCGGAGCGGTCGCGATACTCATCATCGAGCTCGAGCAGCCGTTGCTCGAGCTCCTGGCGCTCGACGGCGAGCCGCCGCTGAAACCCGAAGAAGTCCTCGGCGCGTAGGAAGAACCCACGGTGGGTGCGCTTCGACCAGGTGAGCCGCAACGCTCGTGCGAGCCGCCGCTGGGCCTCGAGCGTGCCGTCGCGCGCGATCTCCGTCGCCCCCACGGTCGGCAGGGCGGCGGCCGCGGCGATCCCCTCGAGCAGGGTGGACTTCCCGGAGCCGTTCTCCCCCGCGAAACAGGTCACGCGCGCCGACAGGTCGAGCGACGGCAGCGTACGGATGGCCGGGACGGAAAACGGGAACGCCGGCTCGCCTACGGGCGGGCCCTGCTTCAGGCCGACGGTGAGAAGGTGGGGCACGGCGCTTATTGATCGCGCCGCCGGCACGAGGAGTCAACGGCGGCGAGTGGGGATCAAGTCCCGGGTCTTGCGCCGCGGGGCAGCCTCGCGTCATTACACTGCAAGGACAGATGGTGACCTTCGTGCTCCATCTGTGCGCCGGCGCGAGGGAACTATCGTTACAACGACAGATGCGCCCGCGGGCGGGTCGACCGCGGCTTAACCGCCAGCCGTTACGCAGCGCTGGCGAGTCTCAGGTGTAACCGAGGAGGCCACATGGAGCCTGTTGTGTTTCTTGCCGCACATCACCATCGCCCGACGTCACTGCGCGGCTCGAGACACTTGAACGTGGTGTCCAGGACCTTCGGCAGGAGCTGGGAGAAACACAGGAGCGTCTCGATTTCGCAGAGCGTCTACTCAGCAAGACACGGGAGGAACGGCAGCTTGGCAGCTAGAGACAGCTCCACCGACTGCGCTGCCTAGATAGCGGCTGAAGCTGACGCCGCCCGGTCTTGGCAGAATCGCGTTTGTGCCCCAACATGGAACTATGCTCACCACATAGAAACAGGCCCGGCAGGAATCGGACCTGCAACCCCCAGTTTGGGAGTTGCAGCGTTAGCGTAGAGGAGTGGTCGCCGGTTTCTGGCAAATGAAGGCTCGTTGCAGCCTCCCCTGACAGAAAGTCCTGCTCGATCGTCAGGCCTTTCACCGGGACCATGGCGCCAGGAACTCAGTGACGCACAGGAGCACCTCGACTTCGCGGAACGCGTTCTTGCGCGAGGTGATGAGGCTCGACGCCTCGACAAGGGAAACTAACGCCATGGCGAACTCGCGATCTCGCGGACCCGAGTTAGCTCCGTGGCAGCAACGCCGGCGTCGCTGGACAACGCCGGCGTTGGCACTATTGCTGGCACTAAGGAAAACCAATTCCGCGTGTGGGCGCACCGGACAACCGGTATAGGTCGTCGTCCATTCGTGCGGCGTCGTCCCCCGGGACAGACTGGGGGCCAGGAAGGGTGGCAGCATTTGGTGACGCAAGGAGTCCGCGGTCTACTAATCGCCAACGTGGGAATGTACGTCATCACCGCCGCGTTCCCCGACGTCGTACAGGCGCTCGTGCTCGTTCCGGCGCTGATCCCCGAGCGACCGTGGAGCGTTGTGACGTACATGTTCCTCCACGCAGGCGTGTGGCATTTGTTGTTCAACATGCTGGCGCTCTACTTCTTCGGTCCGCGGGTTGAAGCGCGACTCGGCGGTCGACAGTTCCTCCTTCTGTACTTCATCAGCGGCCTGATCGGCGCACTGACTTCCCTGCTAACGCCGTCCGCGGCCATCGTCGGTGCGTCGGCAGCCATCTTCGGGGTCATGCTCGGATACGCCCGCTACTGGCCCCGGGATCTCGTTCTCGTTTGGGGCGTCTTTCCGATTCAGGCGCGATGGTTCGTGATTGGCATGACGGCCCTGTCCTTGTTCGCGGGCTTTGGAGGTGCGCAGTCGGGAGTCGCACACTTCGCCCATCTCGGGGGATTCCTTGGCGGGTGGGTGTACGTCAAGTGGTTGGAGCGCCACTCATCCGCAGCGCGATTCCGCGCGAAGGTCGCCCCGCCTCAAGACCGCTTCCAGAGCCTTAGTGCCGCTCTTGAGCGATGGCGTGCCATCCGCCTCGAGGAATTGCATCCCGTGAATCGGGAGGAGGTGGAGAGGCTCCTCAAGAAGGTCACGGATGGCAACGCAGCCTTGACTGCAGAGGAGAGAGCCGTGCTGGAGCGCTTCAGTAGGCGGTAACCGCAACCCGAGGGAAGATCTTCGAGACCGCGAATCTGTCAGTCCGAGGGTGTCGCTGCGGGTGGAGCGCGCACGCCAAGGCGACTCGGGGCCCGCACGCGTCATCCGAGGCGGACGGGCAGGTTGGTGAGGCCTGGCTTATCTTCCCACCGAGAGTCGCCGGGCGCGAACTGAGTTCCTAGGATTCGTCGCACCACAGCTATCGTCCGTTGCCTCCTGCCTCATCCAGAGGTGCAACGGGTTTCCATCAAGCAGCCTCAGTGCTGCCATCCGTATAGCCTGGCGGCGTTGTCGTGCAGCACCATGTGGGCCAGCTCGAGAGCGCGCTGGCGGCTGATCTCGCCGTCCTGCATCATCCCAGTGAGGGCGATGGCCAGCGCCTCGCGCCCCGACTGGCTTGTCTGCCAGCCAATCTCCTCCCAGTTGATCTCCGGCGTATTGGGGTAGAGATCGGTCCCGAACAGGACCTTTTCCGGATACCACTCTAGGAAGTCGCGGATGACTTCACTCAGCTTGCGCGTGGAAATCAGCCAGGTCTGCTCGGAGAAGTCGGCGTAGACGTTCGGCTTCATGAGCAGGTAGGCAGTGTGCTTGGTGAACGCGCCGGCCCCGCCGTGGAGCAGCACGAAGTTGGTCCGGCGCAGCGTTGCGTCGCTCAGTACCGACTCCAGATTGGCAGGGTTGGAGCCGTTGAGCATGAAGTATGTCCCGCAGCCGCCGCCGGTGTGGAAATGCACCGGCAGGCCCAGGCGGCCGGCCTCGCGCGCGATGTAACGGAGCAGGTAGTCCTGCAACTTCGTGTAGTCGGACTTCGCCGGAACGCCTCTCCTGATGTAGCGCGCATAGATCTGTGCCGCCTCGCTCGCGGCCGCCGCCGAGTCCAGCTGGATGGGGCCGAAATCCAGCGACCGCAGGTAGGCGGCTTCAAACTTGATGGCCACGGCGCCGTTCTTCGCCTGCGACTCGAGCGTCCGCGTAATGATCCGGCTGGTGTATTCCGGCAACGTCGCCGGCGGCGTGGCGAGGCCCAGGTCTTTCAAGTAGCGCCTGAGGAGCATTTCTTCCCGCGAGTAGAAAAACCTGCGGTCGGGCGTCTCGTTCGCGACGCTCGCGTTGTCGAGCGGCAGCAGCAAGGCATCGTCGAACGGCACCCAGCGGAAGCGGGGCGGCCGCAGGCCGCGGCCCAGGGAGATGCGATTGGCGAGCTCCGTCTCGATGCCGAGCTGGTCCAGCACCCAGTTGGGGAAGTTGTCGCCTTGCTCGTGCCTCACGGCCTGCTTGATCTGGAGGAGCTCGCGCACGTGCGCTGGACTAGCGTCCTCGTAGCGATAGTTGTACAACGCCCTCCACGCTGCTAGGTATTGCGGGTTCTCCGGCCGGGAAACCGTGGTCGGCATGCTGGGCTCCAACGGATCGCACGGCAGGGCGTCGAAGTCGTCGTCCCTTTCGCCCGGATCCACCACCCTTGGCGGGTGCGAGTGGTTATCGATCGCTTTGATCTGGTTGATCTCGACCCGGAGCTGCGGGTCGGGCGACTGGGCGCTTGTCACGAGCGGCAGAACGACCGGCAAGAGCACCGACGCGATTCTCTTCCACATGGCAAACCACCCTTCGATGGGGGCGCGAAACCTTGGGAGGTGCACGCGGTCCTGAGAGAGGACCACGCACTTCGGGGGAACCCCGTGCTTCCTGCTCAACCCGCCGGGGGCATCATATCGGAAGGTGGCCTCTCCGCGCTCGCCCAACCTGACGGCGCCAACTCTCTAAGGTAGTGTTGCACGTTACGTGCCCCTCAATGGAACTTCTCTCCTCGCGCGAGCATCCCGATGATCTCCCGCGCCCGTTTCTGTCTGGTTTCGGGCTTCTTCGCAGTCTGAAGCCGGTAAGCTATGGAATACAGATTGGTTCTGTTCAGCGTCTTAAAGAAAGCTGTCGCCTTCCTGTTCTTAGCGAGCTCATCTAGAAAATCGTCTGGCACCGCCGCCTTGCTAAATGAATCATAGGCCGCCCTCCAGCGGCCGTCCGCCTTTGCGGTCTTCACCTCTTTCAGTCCAGCGGGAGTCATTTCTCCGGACTTGATGAGGCGCTCGGCGTGCTGAGTATTGTTCTTGGACCACCGGCTCCTGGGTCGCCTTGGCGTGAATCTCTGCAGCCAGGACTGGTTGTCATAGGGCTTTTTCTGTCCATCAATCCAACCAAAGCAACGGGCTTGATCAAGCGCTTCGGCATAAGTCACGGTGGCTACGCCGGAGCCTTTCTTGTAAATGCGGAGCCAGATGCCGCCCTCGTGGCTGTGGTTTGTCGCAAGCCACGTCCGGAAATCACCCGACGATGTGAAGCTCATTATCTTGGTCACGACGTGTCGGTCTGCGGTATCTCGCGCACAAATGCAATTGTACCCTACTTACGCGCGCCTGCCAGCTCCAAACTCTTGGCAGGCCGTAGCTGCAGGGACGGATCGGTTGTGTGAACCCGAAAGGGATGCGCCGTGCGAAAGCAATACTATTTCAGACCGTCGAGTGGCGGGCTCTTAGCATGGGACGTGGACCGTTTGGTGCGGCTCTCAAGCACCTTACCGCGCAAGCACATTCCGCTGAGTAAGCTCCGAGCACTCGACGAGGTCTGGTTCGGCGAAGATGAGCGGCCAACTTGGCGCGCGATGCTCGAGCACATGAAGTTGATAGACGACGCGGATCTATCATTCCCGATAATTTTGTCCTCGACCGGAGCCGTTATGGATGGCATGCATCGCGTCGCCAAGGCCACGCGGCAGGGTCGTAAGGAAATCGAAGCAGTCCAGTTTGCCGAGGATCCTGAACCGGATCACGTGGGCCTTGGACCGGACGAGTTGCGTTACTGATGCCGCCGCCTTTTGTGAGGCCGCGCGGTCCTTCTTCGTGAACAGGAGCTCCCGTGGAACAGACCCGGCAGGGATCGAACCTGCAACCCCCGGTTTGGGAGCCCACTCCTAGTAACGCCGGCGTTGCAGAGTTTGTTGGTTTTCAGGGACTCGGCTCTGAGTCAACAACGCCGGCGTTGCTGGACAACGCCGGCGTTGACACTAATCCTGGCACTGAGGAGGAGCCGCCCGGCGCGCCTCCTGTCGGCAGATCGCCTCGCTCTTTGGCCCGACTCGCGCGTCCCGCCGGAAACGATCCCCGAGAGCGACCGGCATCTGGATGCGAGGGTCGCCACCCCTAACCGACCTTCTCAAGCGGCACCCGGACGCCTCGCCGCCTCTATTTCATCGTCGCCGGATTCTGATACACCATCAGGTGCGCGTACGGCGTGCCAGCGAACATGACGTACACGCCACTGGGGTTGGGCTTCGTGGGAAGCCCGCTCGCGGCGGCGTCGATTGGCCACGTCAGCATCCAGTGTGGCGGCTCTTTCACGTCCTTGGTGTTCGCGCCTTTCTCCATCACGATGTCGCCGGCCGGCGTTTCATAGTGCACGCCGCCCTGCATCATGTAGGAGACGCCGGGCTCGGTATTCGGCGGTTTCGGCTGGCCAGTGAACGCCGCCGCGAACCACGCCCACGCATGCTTGTCGCCGCAGTACGGCGCATCCGTGCCGTGGGGGATGACGCTGCACGTGAACCCGTTCGCCCCGGCGCGGAGTTCGGTGACGGTCTTCCTGTTCGGGTCGATGCGGGCAATTGCCGCTTTCGCCGAGATTGCCGCGGGTGCTCCGCTCTCAGCCAGCTTGATGAATTGCGCTTTGCTCATGCCGCCCTGGGCGGAGCCGAGCGAGGGGACGAGCAGCGTGCCGACGAGCGCGCTGCACAGCGCGGCGTGGGGGGTCATGCGGGCTTCCTCCTGCGGGGTCAAGTGAGGCCCCATTCTATCCCGTGGCCGGCCAGCCGGTAAGGCCTGTACGCCGTGATCCTCAGCTTGTGCCCTTTGGTCTTGAAGCAGGCGCGAGGCCAGCCTTCTCCGCCGACTTCACGTGGGCCCGCGCTCGGCACTGGCCACTTGATCGTCGAAGACGGAGGCGGTGCGTTAGCGGAACACGTTCACAAGCAGGTCCACCACGAGGCCCTGTGCGTCCAGCAAGACAACGCGGTCCCCCACGATGCTGACCTCAAATCCTACGCGTGGTGGGAGCTGCGTCACGAGCTCCGCCGGCAGGGCACGTTTCGCGAGGCCGGGGGGGAGTGGCTTTCCGCGCGCGAGCTTCTTGGCAATCCCCGGGGGAAGCCGCTTCCCTGCGTCGGGGTGGTCGGCATAATATCGTACGACGAGATCGCGCTCCGCAGCAGTGAACCCGGCCGCGGCTGAGGCCTGAGCGCGCTTGGCCTTCCCCCGACCCTGCGCTTCAGGCACGCGTGGAGCGACGACCAACGAAACCAACGTCACCGCGAGCGCAAGCGTGGACGTGCGGACCATCTCCCTCACCTCCTTTAATCGATCCGGCGAATCTACTCAGCCTCCCGGTGGACCGACATTCGTGTAGCTACCCCAGTAAGCCACGCGGGATTGGGTCCGAAACCCGTCTTGCGGCTCACCGTCACTCGGACCGGTGCACCCGCGTGCTCACCTGATGGTAACATTTTGCCCTGGTGGTTCCCGCCTCGCCGTCTTGCGGGGTGGTCGAGCTGATCGACGATGCGGCCCACGGCTTCGTGGAAGCGGCCGAGCCTGGCACTGCCGGAACTCCACTAGCGAAGCCAGAGGTTCGTCGTGACGCAACTCGGTGCGAGGCTTGACGTTCTAATAGGCCCGGCAGGACTCGAACCTGCAGCCCCGGTCTTGGAGCCCCCTCCTAGCAACGCCGGCGTCGCACGCTTTGTTGATTTTCAAGGATTTAGCTTTTGGCCAACAACGCCGGCGTTGCTGGACAATGCCGGCGTTGACACTAATCCTGGCACTGTTCTACGCGGCGGAGGTCACAACACTAGCTCGTTGTCGAAATTCATCGGGCCGCCCCGTCATAGTTGCAATCGGGGCGTGGTGCGCCGATTGCGACAAAGGAGATGACGATGAAATTCATGATGCTGATCCATCACGACGAGGAGGCGCTGGCCGCGGCGCCGCAGCGGGAGCTCTGGGCCGATTTCGGCGCCTTCAACCACGCGCTGGCCAAGGCGGGCGCCGGCTTCACCCCCGGCGAGCGGCTGCAGGGGTCCAAGGCGGCGACCACCGTTCGCGTGCGGTCCGGCAAGAAGAACGTGCTCGACGGCCCCTATGCCGACACCAAGGAGCAGTTCGCCGGCTACTTCATGATCGACGTGCCGGACCTCGACGCCGGCATCGAATGGGCCGAGCGCTGTCCGAGCTCGAAATATGGCGCCATCGAGATCCGCCCCTTCTGGAGCGGAACTGCCGGACAGTGACGCATGGGGCGACGGAGGCGGCTCGCACGGCCGAGCGCGTGGCGCGCGAAAGCTACGGCCGCCTCGTCGCCTTCCTCGCGGCACGCACCCGCGACGTCGCCGGCGCCGAGGATGCGCTGGCCGAAGCCTTCGCGGCCGCGCTCCGGCGGTGGCCGGTCGACGGGGTACCGACCAACCCCGACGCCTGGCTGCTGACCGTCGCCCGCCGCCGACAGACCGATGCCGTCCGCCGGCGGCAGACCCGCAGGGCCGGCGAGGAGCAACTGAAGCTCATGGCCGAATAAATCCATGCCGCCGCCGCTTCCCCGGACGAAATCCCCGACCGGCGTCTCGCCCTGATGTTCGCCTGCGCCCATCCGGCGATCGAGCGCGGCATGCGCCCGCCGCTGATCCTGCAGACGATCCTCGGGCTGACCGCCGCCGATATCGCCGCGGCCTTCCTCATCCCGCCCGCAACCATGGGCCAGCGGCTGGTCCGCGCCAAGGCGCGCATCAGGGAGACCGGCGTCCCGTTCCGCATCCCCGAGCGCGAGGAAGTCCCCGAGCGACTCGACGCCGTGCTCGAGGCGATCTACGGCGCCTATTCCAAGGCCTGGGGCGAGATCGCTGAGGCCGCCTCCACGGCCCTCGCCGGTGAAGCCATCTGGCTCGCCCGGCTGATCGTCGGCCTTCTGCCGAACGAACCCGAAGCCAGGGGCATGCTGGCGCTGATGCTCTACACCGAGGCCCGCCGGCCGGCCCGGCGTGGCCCCGCGGGCGCCTATGTGCCGCTCGAGGAGCAGGACACAAGCCTCTGGGACGACTCCCAGATCAAGGAGGCGGAAACCCTGCTGCGCGAGGCGAGTGCCGGCGGCCCCTCCGGCCGCTACCAAATCGAGGCAGCCATCCAGTCCGCGCACGTCGCCCGGCGCCTCGTCGGCGTCGACAACTGGCCGGCAATCGTCGCCCTCTACGACCACCTGCTGGCGCTCACCGGCTCGCCGGTCGTCGCCCTCAACCGCGCCGCTGCGCTGGCAGAGGTGCAAGGCCCGCTGGCCGCCATCGTCGTCCTCGACGCCGCGGCCGAAGACAGGCGGCTGGCCGACTACCAGCCCTACTGGGCCACCCGCGGACACCTGCTCGCCCTTGCGGCCGCACGTCCGAAGCCCGCGAGGCGCTGACCCTCGCCATCGGCCTCTCCTCCGATCCGGCGGTCCGCGACTACCTCCGCGGCCGGATCGGTGCGCTCACCGACGGCTAGACAGGACCTCGTACCACGACATTCCGAGGACAATGGGTCCGGTTGCGACAATCGCAACGCTGTCGCCAGATGGAAGTTTGAGGGCTGAGAGCAGCGCTCCCTGACAGGTTGAGACACGGAAGGCAGCGGGCACAATGGACAACAGAGTCACAGAACTCCGCATTCTCGTTAGCCGCTACCGCCCGGCCGCTGTAGCGGAACCACACTTGGGGGAAAGACTTTGTCGGGGTCCGTATTCCAGTTGAGCGTTGTGACCACGGACTCATTGCCAGGACGATACACCACGAGCATGAGATACGCAGGCTGGGTCTTGTCTGGGTCTTGTATAGAAGGGCGATGTAGACGCGCTTAATGTGGGGCGTAACATCAAGGACCTTCACGACGTCGTACCCGACAAGAGGACCTGCCACGGCCCCGAACGTCTTGAAACTCGACGTGACTTGCTGCGGCGAGCCCGTTGCATTGGCAGTAGTCCAAGAACCAGCCCACTCCTTCCCTACATCGTCGTAATGGCCTTGCCGCAGGGCGTCCAACCCCCGTTGCACGGGGCCAGGCAAGTCGACCTGCCCGGTTGCGCCCTGCGCCAGAACGAGGAAGCCTCTTGCAAGCCAAAGTACATTAGGTCGCATAAGATCGGCGCGCTGGTGAAGAATTCGCTCCCTAATCTGCATGCGCCCCAACGTCGTGTCGACTCGAACACGAACGCCGTGAGGGGGTTGGAGCGAGGCGCTCAAGCACTGAGCCTGGGACTGTTTCAAGACACGCTAACCCTCGCTGCGGAACAACTCAGTGCGAGAGTTGATCCTCCAACAGGCCCGGCAGGAATCGAACCTGCAACCCCCGGTTTTGGAGCCCACTCCTAGCAACGCCGGCGTTGCACCGTTTGTTGAGTTTCAACGACTTAGCTTTGGGCCACCAACGCCGGCGTTGCTGGACACCGCCGGCGCTGACACTACTCCTGGCACTGAGGAGGCCGGTTAGGACGCCCCACGTGGTTCGTATACCTTTCCTGTCTCTCATCGGCCGGGTGATCGTCGCGACATCACTGGGGGGCCGTTTCGGTACAGTCTGCAAGAGCCTATGTGGCGCAGAGCCTATCAGAGCGGTCCTCCCCGAATGGTCAGCTGAAGGCCGTCGTCTTCGAACAAGAGTGCGGTGCGGTATGGTCGGCAAGTACACCGGTCTGCGCTCAGGGCGGTGCGAGGCCTCGTGCGACGCGCCGGCTCCCCGCCTTTGATTCCTTGGGGGACAGATGAATCTCGTCGTCGGCGCTACAGGACTTTTGGGTGGTGAGATCTGTCGGCAGTTGAGGCAGGCCGGTAAGCCGGTGCGGGCGCTGACGCGCCCGACAGCCGACCCGCTGAAGGTCGAACAACTCAAGCGCTTGGGCGCGACCCTCGTCCAGGGGGACGTGAAGGATCGCGCGTCGCTCGACGCCGCGTGTCGGGGCGCTACCGCCGTGATCACCACCGCGTCCACCACCTTCTCTCGCCAGGCGGGTGACTCGATCCGCACGGTGGATCAGGACGGGCAGCAGCAGCTCGTCGATGCGGCGAAGGCTGCCAGGGTCTCTCGATTCGTCTACGTCTCCTACTCCCACAACATCGACGTTGACTGCCCGCTCACGACGGCGAAACGAACCGTCGAGGCCCATTTGCAGCGCACCGGAATGACCTACACGATCTTGGCGCCTAGTGTTTTCATGGAGGTGTGGCTCAGCCCCGCCCTCGGATTCGACGCCCCGAAGGCCCAGGTCCGAATCTATGGGTCGGGAAGGAACTCGATCAGCTGGATCAGCTTGGGTGATGTGGCCCGGTTCGCCGTCCTCTCGGTGGAGCACGCCTCGGCACGAAACGCGACGATCGAGTTGGGCGGTCCCACAGCGCTCAGCCCCCTTGAGGTCGTCCGCGTCTTCGAACAAATCGGCGAACGAGCGTTCCAAGTGGAGCATGTGGACGAGAAGACTCTGCGCGACCAGAGGGCTGCGGCGACCGACCCCTTACAGCAGAGTTTCGCCGCCTTGATGCTCGCGTATGCCCAAGGGGATGCGATCGAGATGACGCAGACGCTTAGGACCTTTCCTCTGAAGCTCGTTTCGGTCAGCGACTACGCCCGGCGCACACTAACTTCACGGGCTTCATAGGACTCGACCTTACCCCGGAGCACGTCCGTGGCACCCCGAACAGATTCGTGCCTTCAATCCGCGTCTCTTCAACTACGACGCTTCATGTTGGAAACAGGCCCGGCAGGAATCGAACCTGCAACCCCCGGTTTTGGAGCCCACCAACGCCGGCGTTGGCACTAATCCTGGCACTGCCGAATAGACCAGCCTGGGCCTGGCCTAGGCTTACGAGCGCGTCGCCCTCGCCCGGGGCATGATGCGCCGGATCTTGCGGATGTGTCTCGCGGCCCGCGAATGCTGTACCCGGTAGAGATCCCACGCGAGCTGGAGGTTGAGCCAGAACTGAGCCTCCATGCCGAAGAGGCGTTCGAGTCGGAGCGCCGTGTCCGGTGTCACGCCGCGCTTGCCATGCACCAGCTCGTTGACACGCGGATACGAGACCCCGAGTCGCTTGGCCAAACCGGTCTGGCTCAGACCGAGCGGCTTGAGAAACTCCTCGAGCAGCATCTCACCAGGATGCGTCGGTGGTCCATCCGTCGGGATCCGCACCATCCGTGCCCTGTTCAGTGATAATCGGTGATCTCGACCCGCTCCGGTCCTTCATCGGTCCAGATGAAACAGACCCGGTACTGGTCGTTGATCCGCATGCTGTGCTGCCCCCGCCGGTCTTGGCCGAGCGCTTCCAAATGGTTCCCCAGCGGGATCCGCAACGACGCGAGCGAGACGGCTGCGTTCAACTGGTCGAGCTTGCGTTGCGCGACTCGCCACAGCTGTTCGGGGCACGTGGATCGGGCAGCCTTGGTGCGGCGCCTGTTGAAGACATCCTCGGTTCCGCGATCATAGAATGAGCGAATCACCGAGCGCCCGCCGCCCTCCGCAAGGGACAAGTATAATGGATAACGTTATATATGTCAATTCTAGCCGAGGAGTGCGGAGGATCATGACAGCCACCAACCCGTTAGATGCCGCCTTTCGAACGCCGCGGTGTCCGCTGCTTTATTGTCGCGTGCCCGTGCGAACGGAGGGACGACTTCCGACTTACTTGCAGTCGGCTAACGGGGGGGGCCCGTTGATTACGGAAGTCGGGGGCTGGGCGGCGTCATGGAGGATCAACACTAGCGCTCGACGAGGTTCCGTCCCGGTCGCGACGAGCCGCATCGTCACGCCAGCCGGTACGATAGCGGTCTCTCCTGCCCGAGTCTTCAGGGCGCGCTCAGGCGTTTGAAGACACTGCTCCCCGGCAATCACATACCAGATTTCCGGTCCCGAATGCTGGTGTATGGGAGTGTAGTCGCTCGGCGAAAAGAGCGCGGACAGGATCATCATTTCATACGACTGGGCGCTCGGCAGCGGAAGGGGACCGATTAGCGCGATGTGCGTGCCGCCATGGTGATCCGACGTTTGCCTTTCAACAGTCATGAGCCAGGCCACGCCGTGGGCTTCCGCCGCGACACCGGCGCTGCCTGCTGCGGCCTTTGCAGCCGTCAATGAAGGGAACCGGTCAATGTGCCAGAAGAGGGGCTGGCGCGACGACATGAGCAGAGGCGTCTGCGCCAGAATCGTGCAGCCAGGCTCACCGCTTCGCTCGGGAGAGTTCTCCGTGCACGCCACAGGAGCGCGTTGTGCTGGCAGCTTCACGCTTGTCGCGGCAGCGAGAACAGCGGCCATCGCAGCACCGACAACCCGCATGATCATCGTTTCCTCCGCTCGCGCGACGCGTCCCAGCGCGGATGCTTCCCAGCTGCCCAACCGCGAAGCCGGTCGGCCTTGACTATTGAGTCTTACGCAACAGCTGGCAAGTCGAGAGCAGGCCCGGCAGGAATCGAACCTGCAACCCCCGGTTTTGGAGCCCACTCCTAGCAACGCCGGCGTTGCAGCGCTTGTTGATTTTCAACGACTTAGCTTTAGGCCAGCAACGCGGGCGTTGCTGGACAACGCCGGCGTTGGCACTAATTCTGGCACTGAGGCGCGGCGCCGCCAGTAGTCGGAGTTTGCCGTCGAGCCGACAGCGCAGAGGATTGGTCAGGGCGCCGCCCTACTTCGCAGGCACCAAGTCGAATTTGCCAAACGTTTCTTGATAGAAGAGCGCGCCTTCCTTCGCGTCTCCACCGCTCCAGTGTTTGTGCCCGCCCGGGATCCGCATGAAATCCCCTGCCCCCACTCGCTTGTCTCCAGCATCGTCCTTGTACAGGTAAGCGCCCTTCAGAACGACGAGTTGGACGTCGTTGGTGTGGGTGTGCGTTCCCGCGTCGAATCCGGGTACGAACCTGGTAAACGAGCCGAACGGCCCCTTGACCGTGTCCCCCCAAATGAGAGATGTGGAGACACCCGGCATCGCGTCCTTGAAGGATGCCTGACTCGAGGCGGCGAACGTCACGGCTTTCCCCTGGGCCTTCCCCTGCTGGCTCTCCGCAAGTACAACGGCGCATGTCACGGCCGAAGCAGTTGCGATTCCCACGAGCGCCAAGGTCCGTTTCATGTCATCCTCCTAGAGGGGGATCGAGATTCATTTCGGGAACTCAATGGTCAGCACAGGATGAAGCTCAAAGTTGTTGGGCGCCGCACCAATCTGTCCGTGGGGCCGATCGAAGAAGCCGATGCCGGTGACGCGTACCAGAATCGCAGCACCCATCGGATTGGGGCGCTGGAGCTCATTCTGGAGTATTTGGCGCGCCCGCACAAATTGTTGAGCGAAGCCAGAGCGACAGGCGCGGGCGCACGAGGGGTCGGGGATCTCGGCAATGAGACTTACACGTTGGTTCCGCGTGTCGTACAGCACCAGGTGCCAGTCCCCGTCGTTCTCCGGGAACGCACCGCCGAGGTAGGCTTCCACGCGATAGACCGTGAGCTCTGTCGGCGTGTAGCGGGCTCCCCCGGGAGCGACGCCTTGCGGCGCGAGACTTGTGAGAAACTCGACGGTGGCATCGACCGGCTGAAACCGCACGAGTTCGCGATCCGCGTCGCTGAGCGTCTTCACGTCCCACCGTTCGGTGCCACACTGACCGCCGCAGATGCGTGCTTCACCTCCCGGCGCGGGCGACAGTGTATCGCGCGTGGCAGGAGGGGGTGTCCTCGCCGAATCGAGCCACGTCGCGACACCGCCGTGATGGGAACAGGTGCCGCTACGATGTTGGCTGACAGAGTAGGTGCCGTCTCGGCAGCGAGCTGTCGCACCGGCTGGCACGGCGGCAGTCTGTTCAGGTTCCTGCGCGGGCAGGAGACGATTGGACTCAATGATTGCGGCAAGACCAACGGCGACAGGCAGAAGGACGAAGGACCAGACAGCTTTCATATCACCCTCGCGGCAAGCGAACCTTACAAGGGAGAATATGGGGCGGAAGAGATACTGCAGTCACTTTGAACGCCGAACCGTGCGATTGGCGACCACGGGTCTGACACTATCGCTGGCACTGCTGGAGCGCAGTCCGACGACATGGGAAGTTCGTCGCGACGCAACTCGCTACGACGCTTGATCTTCTCACAGGCCCGGCAGGACTCGAACCTGCAACCCCCGGTTTTGGAGCCCACTCCTAGCAACGCCGGCGTTGGAGCGTTTGTTGATTCTCAACGACTTAGCCTTGGGCTAGCAACGCCGGCGCTGCTGGACAACGCTGGCGTTGGCACTAATCCTGGCACTGACGAGGAGCCGCCTGGCGCATCCGCATCTGGATTAGGCAGCAACTGTCAGCGCACTCTCGGGCTTCGATCACACGCCGAACTGCCGGAGGTGGTGATCGAGGTGCTTGTGCTCCAAGACACCCCAGCTCCGTCCGGAAATCCGGCCAAAGACACGACTCGGGGGCCACTCAGCAGCCGGTCCGCGGTCACCAAAGCGCCGAATCAAGTCGCGCAACCGGGTCACGTCCGCCTGCCACGTGGTTGGGCGCGTGGCCAGAAACTCGGGCGGGCTTCGTCCCTTGCCTTTGGGCCACGGCAGCACGTGGATCAGCAGCCAGTTGAGGGGTGCGTGCGCCAGTGGGCCGGCGGGCGGTACGGTCTCCATCTCCCCAAGACCCTGGCGAAGGGCGCAGCTTACGTGGCAGATCATCTCCGGGGCCGTGAAACGCCCCCAGAGCGGCTTCCGATCCGGTGCTAAGCGGGCTATGCGCCCGAGGACAGCCTCCCGGGCTTTGGAGTCGAAAAGTGAAGGCATGGCCCGTCCCTCCGAGGAAGGTGGGAGCAGCCCAACTCATTTTAGAGTGCTGGTCGCCTGTTCAGCTACCGTCACTCATCGCAATCTTCTGTGAAGGGGCGGACTCCGTCAACCCAGTTCGTCAAACCGGGTTGGTTTGGCTGCCTCGCGCGTTCTGCACGCGTCTGACGCTGCCGGCACCCGGCGTCTGCGGTAGAATCCATTTGTGAACGTGAAGGAAAGCGCCTCAGCTTAGGCGGACCCGGTTAGGCCGCGACAGAGCTCTTGGAGTGAACAAACATCCTTTCTTTCCACTTGTTGCTGTGTTCTTCGCGGGGTCATCGCTTCCTGGTCAGGCGCGAAGTGTATCAGTTCCCAGTGACAATTGTCCCCAGGTTACACAGCGCACGTGACTTCGGCCTCGGTGATCTTCGAACGAGGACGATCAAACCCAATAAACAAGCGCCTGAGGCGCTCGTCCGCAGTTCAAGCGCGATCCGTACGTGAGCTCCTGCTGCTCTTCATTCTTCGCGGCTAACCAGGGTCAGTTCAGCGACGCCGTCGCCCGGCGCGATCTCACGCGATACCGGAGGCAAGGGCCCGATCAGACGACGCGCCTGCTGAGGGACGCCATTCTCGGGGCATGGCATGGGAAGACGGTACTGGATGTAGGCGCCGGCGTCGGCGCACTTAGCTTCGAGCTCTTGGCCGCAGGTGCTGAGCGAGTGACTGCTGTGGAGGCGGCGCCGGCCTATGTTGCGGCTGCTCGCGAGGAGGCTCATCGCCGTGACGTCTCCGATCGGTTCGACTTGGTGCACGGCGACTTCGTGTCCGTCGCTGGCAACGTCGTGCCAGCTGACGTCGTAACCATGGATCGCGTGGTTTGCTGCTACCCCGCGTATAGACCGTTGCTTGAGGCGGCATTGCGCCGGAGCCGGCGCCTTGTGGCGTTCTCATACCCACGCGACCGGTGGTATGTGCGGGCCGCTGTTGGGATGCAGAATCTGGGCCGCGCCCTGTTTCGGAATCCCTTCCGGGGTTTCGTGCACTCGACACGGGGTATGGAGGCGCTGCTCGAGCAACACGGCTTCGTGCGGATGCAGCGCCGCGAAACCCTGAAATGGTCGGCGGATCTGTACGTTCGAGCGGAAGCCGCGTGATAGTAACCTTGAAGCGCAACACTGAGGGTCGTCGCGCATAGCGCTTCGTGTCACGGAACACGGCCCGGCAGGAATCGAACCTGCAACCCCCGGTTTTGGAGCCCACGCCTAGCAACGCCGGCGTTAGCACTAATCCTGGCACTGAGGAAGAGCCGCTCGGCGCATCCCATGTCGGAAGATCGCCTTGCGACGTTGGCCCAACTCGTCTGTACCGCCGGAGCAATCCGCGGGCGCAGGGCACCTGGATTAGCCAGCAACCGTTGCAGCCTATACGACCTATAGGAGATGGAGGAATTGAAATAGGCCGCGGATTGGTGCCGCCTGGCACGCTCGATTGCGAGTCCGGCGGGAGGAGACTATGCTGTCTAATCAGAGTTAGGCAGGAACCGATCACGAGTGAGGAGGACCCCCGATGCCGCCTCGCCTCCGACTCTTCTATTCTGCTCTCACCGGCGTCCTGTTGCTCATTCCCGCTCTGGCGCTCTACCGGGAGCTTTCGAGGCGCTCCGACATCTGGTGGACGCCACCGACCATGGCCCTTTCCCTCACTGAGAGCCAGGATCGGGTGCAGCTCTACGCTCGAGGCAGGCCGCTCGGGGCCCTGCTGGACGCGAAGCAACTATGGATAAAAGACGAAGCGGGCTCCAGTCCGCTGGGTGCGCACGAGATCGGCCTCAGGCTTAATAACTGGGACCGGGTTCGAGCGGCGCGCTTCCCTATGCTACTGGTGTACGCGGCGACTTGCGGTGGCGGGGTGGTGCTCTTTCTGCTCATCGCAACGGGACGTCTGGCGTATCGAGGCGAGAGGGAACCGGTGAACAGCCGGGAGAATACGTAACACTTAGACCGGGCACATGGGTAACAGTCCCGGGCGACCGCACTTCAAGCCGCGTTCGCGAAGAGCTGAGGAACGACTTCACGAACCAACGCAGCTCTGATCATGGTTGCTGAACAGTGGGAGAGCGGAGCGCCGGTCTGACACGGTGGCCGGCACTACTTGAGCTCGACCCAGGAAACAGAGGAGCACGCGGCGACGCAAGGCACGACGACGCTTGATCTTTCAACAGGCCCAGCAGGAATCGAACCTGCAACCCCCGGTTTGGGAGCCCACTCCTAGCAACGCCGGCGTTGCACCGTTTGTTGATTTTCAACGACTTAGCTTTGTACCACCAACGCCGGCGTTGCTGGACAACGCCGGCGTTGGCACTAATCCGGGCACTGAGGAGGAGAGCTCGCCTGCCTATTCACCGGCTGCACGCGCCAGCGTCTCCACGACGGCGATGTTTGGCAACAGCGCTTCGGGCACGCCGTGCCGCTCTCTCAGGTACGCGGGACTATTGTAGGAGAGCCAAGCCCTTCCTTGCGCATCCTGCCAGACCAGGATCTTCAGCGGCAGATCAATGGCGACGCTCGGCGCGGCAAGCATCAGCGGCGTGCCGGCCCTCGGGGTGCCGAAGATTAGGAGCTTGGTCGGAGGCATCGTCATTCCGACCGTCGCCGCTTCCGCGCTGTGGTCCACCAGCGCGAACAGCGTGACGCCTTTGGCGTGGAGCAGGGCGGTGAGCCTCTCCACCGTCTGCTCGACGGAATGTTGGCTCCGCTCGTCGATAATCCCGCTGTCGCTGTGTGGCGTCATTGTGGAACCGCCCGCGGTCGTCACTCGACCTGCGTCTGCACCACCGGCCCGAGTTGAGCCGGCGTGCCCGACGCGATCACCAGGTAACGGCGCTCCGCAGGCGTTGAAGCCCGCACGATCTGCCGGATCGGTCCGATCGCGTCGACGACGGCCGCTCCCGCCGGGTTGGTCGTGAATGCCGCGAGCGGCTCGAGCGGGCCACCCCCGTCCCGGCGCCGCGCCAGCGCGAGCACGTACGGCTTACCGGACTCGAGCCCGGTCACCGCGGCCTGGAGCACCTGGATGAGTCCTTGATCGAACAGCGACACGCTCGTGGGCTGGCGGCCGGGCGCCGCGAGGGTAATGTGGACCGCCTCTCCGGCAAGGCCGAGGGGTTGGAGACCTTCTGTTCCGGCGCCCGCCCCCGTCGGAACGGCGTCGGACACGTAGATCACCGCCTGCGGCGCCTGCCCGATCGGGATCGTCGCGACCACCTGATTGGTCAGGGTGTTGATGGCGACCAGCCGGTCGTCGTTCTCCAATCCCACGTAGACCCGGGTCCCGTCGCCCGATTCCCACACCCCATGGGGCAGCTTCCCGACCGGGATCGTCGTCACCTTGGAGAAATCGTCAGTGCGGAAGACCTCGACCTGGTTCGAGCCCCCGATGGTCACGTACGCGAACGTGCCGCTCGAATTCCGCACGATCTTCACGTGGTTCGTGATCGGTCCGGTCGCGATGGTCTTGAGGACTGCAAACGGCGGGCGCCCGCTGAATACCATGGTCTTGCCGACGTCCTTCAGCGTGAACCAGACCTGCCCGCCGTCCGGGGTGACGGCGATGTTGGGGCAGAACGGACTCTCCTGAGGGATCCGGCCGACGATCTGGTGATCCTTCACCGTGATCACAACCGTCTCGGGGGTGAAGGAGGAGCAGACGTAGCCGTACTGGCCGTCCGGGGAGAAGATCTGCATGCCCGGTCCGCCGGGCACGACGATCCGGGTCTTCTCTTTGTAGGTGTGAGCATCCAGGACGGCGACATAGTTCTCGCCCCGCACCGTGACCCATACCTCGGAGCCGTCCGGGGTGAAGAACGCCTCGTGCGGCGATCGCCCGACGTAGGTGATGTGCTTGACCGTGTTGGTTCCGGTCTCGATGAATGCCACCGAATTCGAGCCAATCGAAACCACGACGATGGTGCGGTGATCGGGCGAGAACCCCAGGCCGTGCACCAGCACCTGCCCGCGGTACAAGGGGCTGAAATTGCCGGGCGCCGGATCTCCTAGGCGAATCACGCCGACCAGCCTGTTGTCCGCGGGATCGGCGACGGAAACGGTGTTCGAGAACTGCTCCGCCGCGTACACTCGGTCGCCGTGACTGACGGGAACTCCCTGCCCCGCCAGGTGGTGCCCGGTGGTGAACGCTGTGGCCGCGACGAAGGCGGTGATGCCGACGATGCGTGTCATGGCAGCGCCAGCCGCATCGCCGCGATCTCCTGGCGCTGCGTCACGACGATCTCCTGCGCCATGCGCCGCAGCTGCTCATTCTTGCCATAACGGAGCTCGGCCTGTGCCATGGCGATCGCACCCTCGTGATGCGGGACCATCATGGCGACGAAATCGCGGTCCACATCACCGGACGGTCGGATCGCCATGTCTTTCATCATCTGCTCCATTGCGGCGCCGCTGGCGGCGAGGAACGGCTCGTCCGCGGCGCCGCCAGTCCGTCGCACTGCGGAATCGCCCGCCGCGCGCGTGCAACCCATGACAGCTGCGGTGAGACCAAGGGCCAAGAGCGCGGCCAGGGACGGCCGCGCGGCCCTCTGCGGCATAGTGATTCTCCGCTCGAGTCGATTGGTGCAAGTCATTGTTGCCTCCCGGTGATGAGTGGCCCCGGGGCCGTCCTAGCCTCGGGATTCGTGCTTCGCGCTCATCGTGCGGCGCCCCCCGACAACGCGGAATCAGCGGTCACCACGTGCACGCGGGCGCCGGCGTGAGGAGGAGCGCCGGCGTCTTGGGGACGCAGCGCCGAGCACGGTAACGACCCAAGCCAACGCCGTGAGGGCCCGCGGCCGCCACATATCACGAGAACCAGACATCTCCGCCCCCCGTTCCGCTCGACAGTTGCCGTGCGCCTGCCGCCCGGCGCAGCGTTCGCACGCCATGTGCCAGTCGGCAGCCAACGCCAGCTCTGTAAGGGCAAGTCGCTGCACCGCTGAGCGTTCGGTGCGCAACGATCCAATGGGGTGGGTGGCGCCGGCATGGTGGCGTGCCGAGGTCTGAGCAGAAGTGCGCGGGAGCCGACAGGCGAGCACCGTGGTCACGCTGAACCGTGCCCAACTCGACCGCTTACGGTGGTCGGGGCAAACGATGGACCGATCACCATCGGCACCAATTCTGGCACTGTGCAGCGCGTTCGCGCCACCGGCGCGGTGCCGGTGAACTCGCTACGAGGGTTCATGTGCAGCGAACAGGCCCGGCAGGAATCGAACCTGCAACCCCCGGTTTTGGAGGCGAGCCTCCCAAGTCCCCCGAAGACCCGCCGACTCCCTAAGTGTCCGCGGAAGATCGAGATCGCCCGGCAGCGTTACCGCGCACGTCCCCAGTAGTGCCCTGAAATCCCGTTACCCAAGTGCACTTCAGGGTGCACCGGCTCATCCAGAATCTTGAGCCTGACGATCCGCCTCAAGGAGATCGAGGATGGACTCTGGGAGGTGTACTTCGGCCAGGTCTGGCTCGGCCGCTTGCACGAGAGGACGTGTCGGATCGTCGACCATCTCGGTCGCGCCGCCCGCCCCGAAGGCGGGAATCAAAGGGAGAGTGTTACTTATCAGCTGATAACAAACTGTTACCTATCACCTGAACAGTTCAAATAATAGATGCCTACTCTTCGAGCCGACCTTGCCTACGGGCTGTGGCTCGGAGTTCCTCGATGTCCGACGACTCATCCAACCCATACTCCTCATTGCTCGCTGGTACTCGCCCAGTCCAGGCGACCCAGCCGAACAGGAGCCCGAGAGCGGTCGCTAGTGCCCCCAGCAGAATGGCCGCAAGAGCAAGGACAGCGCTCTCGACTAAGCCTCGGCCCCCAACGAGGAGAAACCCAATGCCCATCGGCGTCAGGAGCGCAGCTGGGAACCAAGCTGCGATGCGGAAGGCGGTCCGGACGCGGTATCGGATCACGCAACCTGTGGGGTGGTTGAGCGCAGCCTAACGGACCGCGCATAACCTGCAGCGCCCTGATGAAAGGTCAATTAGGCCAGCGACTCGGACGATCTCACACTCCGGACTCCTCGTAGAACGTGATCAGGCTCTGCAAGGCCTCCCGAAGCGTTGCAGGGACTTCGTCGTCTCGAAGGACCTTCCGTGCGATGGCCTGAGCGACCGCGACCCGGGGTTCGAGGCGGGTATATCTGACGTAGAGATCGCGAGCGAAGCCGTTGTGGAATTGATGGATGACGCCACTGAGTTCGTGGACGTCGAGGTTGGCGGCGTGCCATTCTTGAAACTGCGCCTCAAGCGCGGCGAGCGCGGTGCCCAGCTCCCGCTCGTACGCGACCCCGGCGAGCCGTCGCAGCTCCTTGCGCCGTGCTTTCCCGAGAGAATCCGTACCGTCGCTCGTGTCGCTGCCTAACGGATCGCGCTTAAGCTGCGGGCGACTCGCCCGCCGGCGCGGTGTAGTTGAACGATAGTTGGTGCGCGCCAGCGCACAACACTCCGCTTCCTTTAGAGCGATCACCGCCCGGCAGCTTCAAGCGCTTGTTAGGCGGCACGCTTACGGCGTGCCTGGGCTCAGTAACACGCGTTCCCGGAACAAGCAATAGCGGAGGCCACCAGAAACGCCGCGTACAGGGCGGCAGCCACGCCCACGCCGAGCCCTACCGTCCGGCCTGCGCTAAAACCGCGAGTCGCCAATTCTCGCACGTCAGCGAGCGGAATGCGGACGTCATGCTCCCCACTGTGACGGAGCCCGGCGCCTGAGAGTGTGTAGCGGGGCTCTATAAGTGTGTCCCCCCGCAGCACTGGGTGCTCGAGGACAAGTTGCGAGCCATCGGTGAGGGTGACGCGGACCTTGGTTGGTTGGCGAGTTGCCAGAAGGGATTCTGGCGCAACCCGCTGAGTGTGCCACGTTTGACAGGCCGTGCCGCACAGGACCGTCACCAGCAGGGTGGCGGCAAGGCGCCGCCGAACGGCATAGCTGGCAGGATGGATATGCCCCCCGAGTCGGTTGCTGCGCTGCCGCCTAACGGATCGCGCATAAGCTGCGGCGCGCTGAAGAAAGATCAAGTTCCATCGTCTGCGCGCGCCGCCAGCTTCATGCGCTTGTTAGGCGGCGGCGAGAACAGCGCGGCGGATTGTTCGCGGCAGGGTGATGAGCGCGAAGAACTTCGCAGGGTAGAGATAGTCCTCCCCTGACTCGTCGATCACTCGGAGCTGTCCGTGTGCAGCGGCATCACGATCAGGTAAGACCTGATAGATCTTGCGACGCTCCAGAGAGACCTCATAACCCCTGTTGCGCAGGCAGAGAGCGAGTTGGCGTGGGCGAGTGGCCATGTTAGTCAAGATAACGCTTGATCTTGAATTCGCGCAGTCCTACGCCTGTGGCTTCATACCAATGCACTTCGGCAAGGCGAACAGCCCCATCCGAGAGCTCTACTTGAGCAATTCCCTTCCGCTTCCTCCACCGTGCTCGTCCGTACCTACGCCGAAGCCGGCCTAATTCCCGAATGCCAGAGCCAGTAGCGATCGTTTCGACATCGGTGATTGGGCTGACAATGTGAAAGTCCACCCGCTAACAGTGCAAGGGCATGATGTGCTCGGCAAGCCGCCGCCTAACGGATGCCGCTTAAGCTGCGGCGCCTAACAGTAATCATCACAAATGAAATTCTACCACAGACGACGGGCGCCGTCAGCTTCAAGCGCGTGTTAGGCAGCGGCATGTTCGCGTGCTGCTGTCTGCTTTCCGGCAGCCAACATGACCAGAGGCGGTCGCGCGGCAACTGAAGGCGCGCGGACGATCCTGACGAAACCTGCGCTGGGACGCTGTGACGCTTAACCGTCGGAAAGTGGATTAGCAGTGGCTGAGCGCGGATCTGACACTATCGCTGGCACTGTTTGGCATCGACTCGGCGCAGTGAGCAGTTCGCCCCGACTCAACTCACTACGAGGCTTGACGTTCTAACAGGCCCGGCAGGACTCGAACCTGCAACCCCCGGTTTTGGAGCCCACTCCTAGCAACGC
>WNFA01000400.1_pt1 | contig 35400 bp, 34 predicted proteins | sample 5400481 | NCBI WGS metagenome assembly WNFA01 (sample SAMN13153340, study PRJNA577476) | soil metagenome | isolation source: 120 cm saprolite under Douglas fir tree site 2 hole 1 replicate 2 | place: USA:California | collected 2015-04-18 | reverse complement strand
CGCGCAGAACATGGTCGCCTCGATGGTTCCTGCGGAGAACCGTCAAGCCGCCCTGGCCCAACAGCGGGTGACATCGGTCGTTGGACTTGGGTTGGGCGCAACGCTGGGCGGAATCCTGGCTGCGCGCGGACTGGAAGGCTACCTCGAGCTGCTCGTGCTCGATGCGATCACCTTCCTCACATTTGCCGCCGTCCTGCTGACGCTGCCCTCCGGCCGCGTCGTTTCGCGAGCCGCGATGGGCGGCAGCTACGCGCTCGTCGTCTGTGACCGCGCCTTCCTCCGGCTGGTCGGCGTCAACATCGCGATGGTCACGGCCGGAATCGCTCCGATGCTCGTCCTCCTGCCTGCGTTTGCAAAGGTGCAGGCACACATCAGCGAGCCTTTGATCGGTGCGATCTATGCTGCCAACACGCTGACCATCGTGGCCGCCCAACTGCCGCTTACCCGTCTGACTCGAGGCCGCAACCGCATGTCGGTTTTGCGAGCGGCCGGCTTGACCTGGGTCGTCTGCTGGCTGGTTTGTCTTGCCGCAGGAGGGTGGCTGACCGGCAACGTCGCTGCGCTCGCCATCGGCTTGGCCTCGGTCGGTTACGCGATCGGTGAATGCTTTTACAGTGCGATCATGGTGCCGACCGCTGTCGCTCTCGCCCCTGACCACCTGCGCGGCCGCTACCTCGGCGCCATGGGGCTCTCCTGGCAGACCGGATTCTTGATCGGACCGTCGCTGGGTTGGGAGCGTTCCCGCTCGGTCTTCCAATGGCTTGTTCTGTCATCTGCCTTCTGGCAGCCGCGGGCACGATGCTGGTAGACCGCGAACTTGGCTCTGACCAAAGGCGAATCCCGGCGCCGGTAGCGTTGGCCGTAGGCATCAGGCCGTGAAGCAGCGCGGGAACTCGCCGAAATGGCTCGTTCTGACATGGCGATTGCCGGCGACGTCCAGCACGGCCCGGGTTGCGACCTGGAGGAGCCTGCGACGCCTTGGAGCGATCACGCTCACACCGGGCGCCGTGATCCTTCCACACAACGAGCAGCTCCTCGAGCAGCTCGAATGGATCGCTGAGGACATCGTCCAGCGTGAGGGCGATGCCTATGTCCTGCCGGTCACAGAGCTGCCCGAGGCGGAGGAAGACCAGATCCGCCGCCGGATGAGCGACGAACGCCGCGAGGAATACAGCGAGTTGAAGGAGGCGGCGGAAGGTCTCGCACGGCGCCTTGCCAAGGCTGAGTTGCGCGACAGGGAACCGCTCGAACGAAGTCAGGTCGGGCGCGAGCTGGCAGCCCTGGAGCGCCGATTTGCAAGTGCGGTCGGTCGCGACCACTTCGCATCGTCCGAGCGCGCTCGCACGAAGGAAGCGATCGAATCGGCGCATTCAGCCGGTGTGTCCTTGCAGTCCGGACGCAGGAGGAACTGAACGATGCGTTGGGTTACGCGAAAGAACGCCGCGGTGGATCGGATCGCATGCCCCTGGTTGATCAGGCGGTTCGTCGATCCGGACGCCGAGTTCCTGTACGTCGAACCGAAAGAAGTCGACCGAATGGCTCGAGACGAAGGAGCGAGGCCGTTCGATGTCGAGGGTGCCGAGCTCGGGCATGTCGCTGGACGCTGCAGCTTCGAATCGATCCTCGTCGAGTACGGTTTAGACGATCCTGCCCTGCGTCGCCTGGGCGAAATCGTGCACGGTGCCGACATCGAATCGACACGCGATCGGGCGCCGGAGGCGTCGGGACTCAAGGCGATCGCCCTCGGATTCCGCAAGCTTTACGGCGATCGTGACCACGAGAAGCTTCAGGCCCAGGTGCTGATGTACGACGCTCTCTACGCTTGGTGCCAGGACGAAGTAGCCGCGGCGGTCCACGCCCAGGCCTAAACCATTTCCGGAGGGGACGCCCGATTCGCCTGACCTCGTAGGCTAGGTCCCGATGCCGTTCGAGCAACCGTGGGTGATGGGCGTTCAAGCCGACACCGCCGACGCGAACGATCGCGAAGACCTGGCGCGCTCGGTTCGGGAGCGGATCGCCGCCCATTCGGACTGGATTCTGCTCAACACCTGCCATCGTGTGGAGCTTTATGGATTCGGGACACCGCCAGAGCTGGACGCGCGGCTCAAGGTCCGTGCGGGGACCAGCGCGGTCCGCCACCTGATCCGGGTCGCGACCGGCTTGGAAAGCGCGATCATCGGCGAGGACGAGGTCCTGCACCAGGTGCGCGAAGCGGTTGGCAACGCCAGCGCCGGCCGTAAGTTGGACAGCCGGCTCATACGGCTTTTCGAAACCGCGATCGCCGCCGGACGCCGCGCGCGTGCCGGGCGTACAGCTGCAAGCGGCAACCTCGCGCAGCGAGCGGTGGCCTGGCTCGGCGAGAAATCGAGTCTTGCCGGCAACACGGTCCTGGTCGCGGGGGCCGGCCGGATGGGGTCGTCGCTCGCTCATTCCGCCAAGGCGGCGGGCGCTGATGTCGTCATCGCCAGCCGCGATGCCACCAGGGCGCGCCGTTTGGCGCACGTCTATGGCGCCGACAGCACCGATCTGGCCGGAGGCGCACAGCTCGCCCCACACACGGCCGGCGTGGCGATAGCGCTGGCAGGCATCTGGCACGAGTTTCAACCGCCGGATGGCGCCTTGCCGCCGATCGCGGACATCTCAGCTCCATCGGCGGTTCCAGCCACCGTCAGGTCCCGATTGAACAGCGGCTTTCTCAGCATCGACGACCTGTACATCCACAGCCAGCCGGTTCCGCGCGGGTACATCGATGAGGCGGCGCGCATCGTGGCCGCGAAAACCGATGAATACGAACGCTGGCTTGAGCGCCCGGGATGAAGACCGGCGGGAGCACGCGAAGCGACGGCGATATCGCCTCCTGGCGCGAGCGTGCAGAGAAGCTTTTTCCGGGCGGTGTGAACAGTCCGGTCCGAGCCTATCGAGCGGTCGGCGGTAATCCGCCGATCATGGTCAGAGGCCTGGGACCTTACGTCTGGGACGCGGACGGCAAGCGCTACATCGATTACGTCGGCGCGTTCGGCCCGCTGCCGCTAGGCCACGCTCACCCGGCGGTGGTGGAGGCGATTCGCTCGGCCGTCGAGGCCGGCGGCCCGTTCGGCGCGACGAGCCCGGCCGAGGTCCGTCTCGCAGAGCTGATCCGCTCGCGAATGCCGTCGATCGAGCGGCTCAGGTTCGTCAACAGCGGCACCGAGGCGGCGATGAGTGCGCTGCGGGTGGCTCGAGCAGCCACCGGTCGCGACCTCGTGATCAAGTTCGAGGGCGGCTACCACGGTCATGCCGACTCCCTGCTGGTCGAAGCCGGCTCCGGCGTCGCCACGCTTTCGATCCCAGGCAGCGCAGGAGTCGCCGCGCCCGTGGCCGCGCAAACGCTCGTCGCGACGTACAACGACCTGACCTCGGTCGCCTCGCTTCTGGACGCTCGTGCTGGCGAGGTCGCCGCCGTCATCGTCGAGCCGGTGGCCGCGAACATGGGCGTGGTCCTGCCGGCGCCAGGCTTTCTGGCCGGGCTGCGCCGGCTCACCAGCGACGGTGGGGCGCTGCTGATCTTCGACGAGGTGATCACCGGCTTTCGCGTTGCCGCGGGTGGCGCGCAGGAGCTGTTCGGCGTTCGGCCGGACCTCAGCGTGCTTGGCAAGGTCATCGGGGGCGGTCTTCCGGTCGGGGCGTATGGTGGGCGCGCCGACCTGCTCGACCTGGTGGCGCCCGCCGGCCCCGTCTACCAGGCGGGGACCCTGTCCGGCCACCCGGCCGTCATGGCCGCGGGCGAAGCCACTCTCCTGCAGCTGACCCCAGACGTCTACGCACAAATGGAGAAGCGCGCGGAGCGCCTCGAAGAGGGACTCCGGCGAGCCGGCGTAAGCGTCGCTCGCATCGGCACCTTGCTCACGGTCTTCTTCCGCCACCGGGCTCCGGCCAACTTCCGCGAGGCGAAGGAGAGCGACACCGACGCGTTCGCGCGCTTCTTCCACCTCATGCGCGGGGCGGGGGTCTTGCTGCCGCCGTCTCAGTTCGAGGCCTGGTTCGTCTCGGCCGCGCACGACGACGACGTCATTGACGCAACCCTCGACGCTTGGGCTGGAGCTGCGCTCTGACTCAGGAGTCTTCCCAGACCGGGGTTCGCTTTTCAACGAAGGCGGCGATTCCCTCTTGGCCGTCAGGCGCGACCGCGTTGCATGAGATCGCCTCGCCCATCATCAGATACGCGTTCGCCTGAGTTGCCTCCACCTGCCGGTAGAAACCCTCCTTGCCGATCCGAAGCGCGTAAGGGCTGAGCTGCGCGAGTTCATTGACGAGCGCCATGACTTCGTTGTCGAGCTGCGCTGCTGGGACGGCCCGGTTGATCAGGCCCCATCTCTCGGCCATCGCCGCGTCGACGAATCGACCGGTCAGCAGCATCTCCATTGCGTGCTTTCGGCCGACGTTGCGGGCGACCGCCACGCCTGGCGTCGAGCAGAACAGCCCATAACGGACGCCGGAGGCGGCAAAGCGGCTCCATCCGGCCCCGCAAGGGTCAAGTCCGCGCTCTAAGGAGCGCTCGGACGATCTGGTCGAACAGGTCGGCGGCGGTGTCGACGCCGAAACCAAGGACCTCCCCAAGGTTGAACTTCTCGTCAGCGGCATCGGAGATCATCCGCAGCGCCGCCCACGGAACGCCGTTTTGATGCGCTACTTGCGCCAACGCGGCGGTCTCCATGTCCAGGCACACACCCTCCGGAAAATCGCGTAGGAGACGGTCTCTGACATCTCTCGATGACACGATCTGGTCCCCCGTGAGGACCACGCCCGAGCGAGCCACCTGTGGCTTGGCGACGACCCTCGCGGTGGCCTGGCGCAGTTTCTCTGACCAATTCGGGTCTGCGGGAATCACGGTCATCCCCAGCGATGGAATCGTGCCCCTGGCTTTGGTCAGAGGCCGCGCGTCGACATCATGCTGCACGGCCCCAGAAGCAACGATCAGCTGGCCAGTCTGCCCATCGCCGTCCGTCGCACCGGCCAATCCGACCGCGACCAGGCATTGCGGATCGAAGACATCGCACGCGAACTGGGCCGCCAGCGCTGATGCCACCTTGCCGACGCCTGTGATGACAAGAACCACACGCGTGCCATCAATCACGCCTTCCCAAACGGAAAGGTGCGGAGACGGAATGGTCGCTCGAGAAAGGTGCCGGACCAGTGCCCGCGCCTCCACCTCGAGGGCGACGAGGATCGCTACCGGTCGGTCAGCGCTCGGAATTGCGGGGAGGCCGGGGGCCATTTCCCACTATTAAATAGAGGCGCGAGGCTGCTGACGCGCCTTGGCGCTACTCGTCCGCGGCCCACTAGGTCGCAAAGGGGGACGGCTGGGAGCACTCGGCACATGAGTCGAACGGCGGCGATCCTGAAACCGCCGCGCCCCTTCGTGTGGATCAACCAAGTGGGTAACTTCCCGTGACCCGTTTGCACGCACGAAAGCCTCGATCAGTTAATCGCGCCGAATCGTCCTGTTAATTGGCACGGCCCAGAGTTTTGAGCAGGCCCTGCACCCATGACGCGATGCATCAAATTTGTGTTAACCGCATGTTCTGATGGAACGTCAATGTGCATCAGGCTGTTCTGGTGAATATGCAATTCAATGAAATGTCGGATCTTCGCGTGCCTGGTGTTGCGGTTATCGCGCACGACGGCATGAAGGGACCGCTGTTGGTTCTCGTCGATGGGGAACCTGCGGATTTCGGGTTGGTCCGCGCAGCCCGTGAGTACGCGGACGCCAGGGCTTGTTCGATAACGCTGCTGCGGGTGCTGCCGGAAGTGACACGCGCCTTTCGCGGCGACCGCGGAGTGGTGATTCTGCCCGCGCAGACCATGCTCGCGATGAAGGCCTACTCCAAGCGTCATCTCGAGAAGCTGAAAGAGGAATTCTTAAGTGGCCGAGCGCGGCCCACCAGGACGATGGTGCGGTTTGGCGACCTGATCACCGAAATCGCGCGGGCGAGTGATGGCGAGCAACCCCAAGCGGTCATGGCCCGGTCCCGAGCGGCTTCGTTCCGGCCGTGGCGGAGCCGTGATCGGCGCCTCCAACGCCAATTCGGAGTGATGGTGATCCTGTTGGATGCCGCGGGTGTGCTGCTCGGCGCAGCAGCAGACGACGCTATTGCCGCCCCTCTGAATGTTCCCGACAAGGTGCATGCGATCCACCGCCTGCCGGTGTTTGCGGGCTTGTCCCGCAAGGAGCTGGTGGCGGTCGCCCGAAACCTCGACGAAACCCAGGTTGACGCCGGTATCACCGTGGTCCACGAAGGACGGTCGAACCACACCTTCTGGATCGTCCTTGAAGGTGAGCTCGATCTGACCGTGCGCGGCAGGCTCCTCGAGCGAGTCACGTCACCTGGGCTGGTGGGCGCGCCGAGCATGCTCGACGGCCGGCCGGCCTGGGCCACCGTGACCGCCGTGACGCCGGTTCGTGCTTTGGTGGCAAGCCGGGCGCAGTTTCGCGAGATCTGCGCCGACGACCGAGTCGCACTGCGGCTGTGGGCGGAAACAGGAACAAGGCTTCGCCACCACATCCTCGACTCGATGAGCGAGGCGGGATAGCATCGGCACCGGCCGATCGACTAGGTCAGCTCAGCTTGCGGCGCGGGCCAGACGGCGAAGTGCGGACGGGCGCTCGATCGATGTCGCAATCACGTCCAGGAGCTCCCGCGCGGCGTGAGCGGCCTGGCGTCGGATCGTGCTCGACCCCATCGCCGTTTCGGCCCGTCCCTTGAAGCGCAGCCTGATCACGGGCTCGGTCGGATGAGCCACGAAACGAATGTGGCCGGCCAGCAGGCAACCACCCGCGTCGACATCCTCGAACAGCGTCAGCGAGCTGAGCACGGCACGGGGCGCGGTGATCGGAAGAGCAAGCCTGAGCCTGGTGCACTGCCCGATCGCCGGCAGGTCGCGAACGTCCAGACGCATCGGGTTGCACTGGCACTCGATGAGCCAGCGACATACGTCCTCGAGGTCGGCGGACGCTGAGGTCTCAGCTGAGACGTGAGCTGCGGTCAACGGAAAATCCACCTTCATGGCGTCGACTTTAGAAACGGACGAACACTCCCGATAGGTGCCCTCCACACGAAGCCAGGGCCCACGGTTTGGTGGCTGCGAACATCAGTCTCTGGTTGCCCTACGCTGATCAGCGCCACCCGATGTCCAGCCCGCCGCCCAACCCACCCAGTCCTCCGAGACCAGCCAAACCTGCCCCGCCGAACCCGATGCGCTCGGCCCGTTTGTGGGTGACCCTGGCCATCGTCTTGCTGGCCAACATCTTCATCACCAACGTGCTGTTTGCGCCGGCGCAACCTGCGACGGTAACGTTGCCCTACGACGTGTTCAAGCAGCAGGTCGCGGCCGACAACGTCCTCAGCGTGACCACCACCGGCGACGCGATCACAGGCGTCACCAAGACCCCTGTCAAGGAATCGCCTACGAGCACGGTGAGCGCCACTCACTTCACGACGCAGCACCCATCGTTTGCGAACGACGGCCTCGAGCTCCTGCTCGAGCAGCACGGCGTGACCATCAATGCCAAGCCGGAGAACCCTCCGCCTCCGTTCTGGCAGACGCTGCTGTTCAGCTTTGGGCCGACGCTGTTGATCGTCATCGCGGTGCTGTACCTGATCCGCCGGGCGGCCGGCGCCGGCGGCGCGGGCGGCCTGCTCGGCACGTTCGGTCAGAGCAAGGCGCGGCTATATGACCCGGAGCGGCCGGGGACCACGTTCGCGGACGTCGCCGGGATCGACGAGGTCAAGCAAGAGCTCGAGGAGCTGGTCGACTTTTTGCGTGAGCCGCAGAAATATGAACGGCTTGGGGGCATGGTCCCGAAGGGCGTCCTCCTCATCGGACCTCCGGGCACGGGCAAGACACTGCTTGCTCGCGCCGTGGCGGGTGAGGCGAAGGTGCCCTTCTTCAGCCAGTCCGCGTCGGAGTTCGTGGAGGCCATAGTCGGCGTCGGCGCCTCTCGCGTGCGAGACCTGTTCACCAAGGCGCGGTCGGCAGCGCCGGCGATCATCTTCATCGACGAGCTCGACGCGATCGGGCGCAGCCGCAGCTCCGGCTTTCGCATCGGCGGCAATGATGAACAGGAGCAGACGCTCAACCAGATCCTCACGGAGATGGACGGGTTCGAGCCCGGAAAAGGCGTCATCGTCCTGGCCGCCACCAACCGGGCCGACGTTCTCGATCAGGCCTTACTGCGGCCGGGTCGCTTCGATCGGCGGGTCACCCTGCAGCCGCCAGACCGCCGCGGCCGCGCGGCGATTCTGAAGATTCACACTGCCAAGGTGCCGCTCGGCCGGGACGTCGACCTCGACGAGATCGCCGCTGCCACCCCCGGGCTGGTGGGCGCCGATCTCAAGAACCTCGCCAACGAGGCGGCCCTCAGCGCTGCCCGCAAGGGCGAAACGACCGTGTCGTCCAACGATTTTTTCCAGGCCATCGACAGGGTGCTGCTCGGCACCGAGCGTCATTTGATGCTGACGCCAAGCGATCGCGAACGAATCGCCTACCACGAGTCGGGGCATGCCCTGCTCGGGCTGCTGGTTCCCGGCGCCGACCCGGTCCGCAAGGTGACGATTATTCCGCACGGCGGCGCCTTGGGAGTCACCATCCAGCGCCCCGTCGACGAGAGGTTCAACTACGGCGAAGACTACGTACGCGCTCGCATCGTGGGCGCGCTCGGCGGCCGGGCGGCGGAGCAGTTGGTCTACAGCACAGTGTCAACCGGGGCCGCAAGCGACCTGCAGCAGGTCACGATGATCGCTCACGAGATGGTGGTGAGATGGGGGATGAGCCCGAAGATCGGGCCGCTCGCGTTCAGGGAGGAGGGTTCGGGCGACGGGCTTGGGCTGTCACGACCCTACAGCGAGGCCACCGCACGCGACGTCGACACCGAGGTCAAGCGCATCGCCGATGAATGCTTTGCCGAAGCCATGCGGCTCCTCACCGAACACCGAGGCCAACTGGAGGCCCTCACCCAGGCCCTGTTGAAGGAGGACTCCTTGGGGGAAGAGCAAATTCTCTCCGTCACCGGCCTGCAGGCGGCCGCCCCCCGCAGCGACCGCGAAAGCTGACGCGTCTTGGGTGCGCTCGACAATCGAGAGTTGGTGTTTGCGACCTATCTCGCGCCATGCATCGAGCCCGTCTATGAGTTCGTCGCCACCAGGGTCGGGCAGAAACTGCATCGACCCACACGCCTGATCGTCGGTGAGTCTTTCGACCAGGTGCGTAAAGCCGAGGTGGACTTCGCATTTCTCTGCGGACTTCCATATGTGCGGCTCAGGCGTGAGAACGCTGCCGCAGTGGAGGTCATGGCCGCGCCGATCGTCCAGGGCGAGCGCTACGACGAGCGTCCGGTTTACTTCTCTGACGTGATCGTTCCCGCAAACAGCCCCGCGCAGACGTTCGACGACCTGCGGGGTCGATCCTGGGCCTACAACGAGCCGGACTCACACTCCGGCTACCTGATCACGCTGTGGACGCTGATGGAAATGGCTGAAACTCCCGCTTTCTTTGATCGGTGGGAGATGACCCGCTTCCACCAGGAGTCGATTCGCCGGGTGGCGGCGGCACAGGTCGAAGGCTCGGCGGTCGACTCGCAGGTGCTCGAAGTCGAGATGCGCGACCACCCCGAGCTCGCAGAGCGAATCCGAGTCATAGGCACCCTCGGGCCCTCGACCATCCAACCTTTGGTGGCAACAGCCGCCGTTCCGGCCGGGCTGCGACGGGATGTCGCGGACATCGTCGTCAGCCTGGGGACGATCCATGGTGATCGCAAAGGTCTCTCCGCCGGAATGGTCGAGCGCTTTGTCGCCATCGATGATTCGGCTTACGCGGACATGCGGACGAAGCTGGAAGCAGTGGAAGAGGCTGGGTTCTTGGAGGCGTGAGCAATTGGGCCGCATTGGCGGCGGCCGAGCCCGAATTCGCTGATCGGGTACGGCGCGTTTTCGATGCCCACCGCCACAAGGTGCTGGCCACGCTTCGACGGGACGGCTCCCCGCGGGTGAGCGGGATCGAAGTGGAATTCGCGGATGGCGAGCTCCAAATGGGGATGATGCCTGGCTCGGTGAAGGCGCAAGACCTTCGGCGCGATCCACGACTCGCGCTCCACGCAGCGTCGGAGGACGCACCACAGGACGACCCGAGCAGCTGGCTCGGCGATGCCAAGATCGCCGGCCGCGCCGTCGAGGTGGTTGGTCCGCCGGATGAGGTTGAGGCGGCGCACCACTTCCAGGTCGACATCACCGAGGTGGTTTTGATCTGGGTCGGCCGGCCGGCGGACCACCTCGTCATCGAGTCGTGGCACGAGGGTCGGGGACTCGAGCGCAGGGAGCTCACGTAGGAGGCTGCGATTGGCCCCTTTGATTTTGCCCGACGTCGCCCTTCAGCAGGGCAGCGTTTTCACCCTCACGCTGCCCCTTACCAGAAACGATTTCAGTGGTCCCAGCGGTTGGCGCGGCAGGGTAGCCGCCGCGCCCGGCGAGGGCGAATCGATTGATACGATTCGAATCAGACCACCAGATGACAGAAGCCAAGAAACCGGCGCGGCGAAGCACCGCCAAGGCCACCCTCAAGTCGAAGGCCACAGATCCAAAGGCCGCCGACCCAGCAGCCACACCACCTGTTGCCAAGGCCGGTCCGGTGTCCGTGCACGTCGACTCCGGCGCTGTTGCCGTGGTGGTCGCGCCTCCCGCTCGCGGCGGGATCGACCGGCGGCTTTTCAACTTCATCAACGGCCTGCCCCACTCGACGACCAGCGACCGCTACGTCAGCGTGCTCTCTGACCTGGGCGAGGGCCTCGGGTGGGTCGCGGGAGGAGCAGCCCTGGCCATCCTCGGCGGGCCCAAGGGCAGGCGGGCCGGAGTGGCCACGGCCGTAGCATCGCTGGCGGCGACCTACATCGTCCAGCAGCGGGTCAAGCCGCTGTTCCGCCGCGTGCGCCCATTTGTCAACCGCGAGGCGCGCGTGGTCGGGATCAGGCCGGCCGACAACTCCTTCCCATCCGGCCACACGGCCTCATCTTTCGCGGCCGCCACCGCCCTCGCGTTCTTCTATCCGCGGGCGGCTCCACTCGCGTACACGGTGGCCGTTGGGGTCGGGGCGTCAAGGGTCCACCTCGGCGTGCACTTTCCCAGCGACGCCGCGGTCGGTGGAGTGATCGGCATCGGGTTCGGTACGTTCAGCGCCTGGCTCTTCAAGAAGCGAGGCTGACGCGCGGCCGGTTCGCCTGCTTGGACGCAAACGCCCTATCCGTGATCCACCGGATCGACAATACGAAGGTCAGCCAAGCAGTCGCGATGAGGATCCCGGCGAGGACATCGCTCGGCCAGTGGGTCCCGGCGTAGATCCTGTCCAGCCCTACAGCGATGACAATCCCCGCCACGGCCGCCCAACCGATCGGTCGCGCCCCCCGCGGCAGATACCTGTGGCCGACGCACAACATCAAAATCGCGGCGCTGATCGTGATCAAGATGAGGTGGCCGCTCGGAAAGCTGGTCGAGCCAGGATGTTCGGTCACGCGGAGGACCTGCCCGACTGTTGGTCGCGGCCTGTTGACCAGGTTGACGATGACTTCGTACCACAGGCCGCCGACAAGGCCGGCCAGCGCCAGTATCCAGGCGCGGCGATTCAACAGGAGCACGAGGAGGATTACGACTGCCTGCATTGCGATACCGCCGGGTCCGCCCAGCCATGTGAAGAACGGGAACGTCAGCGTGAGCGGGCCGAGGTTCGTCGCCTGGATGTCGCGTTCCAAGGTGGCATCTATCGGCAGGTAGGGGTTCATGACCACGATCGCGGTGATGATTCCAACTGCGACCGCGGATGCGATTGCAACGGCCAGCGCGGGAACCCGGATCATGACGCCGCCCGGGCGCGGCCGTAAAACCATTTGAAGGTCGGTGACGGCAGCCAGCGCTCCGGGAGCCAGAGCACGAACGCTGACCAGCCGATGCCAAGGAGAGCTCCTCCGAGCACGTCGCTCGGCCAGTGGGCGCCCGCCCAGACCCGCGCGATACAGGTCAGCACGATCACTACCAGGGCCACAATCCACAGGATTGGACGGACACGAGGAGGGAACCGCGGCGCGAGCGAAAACGCGAGCATGAAGCTGAGCCACGTGAAGAAGACTGCGTGTCCGCTGGGGTAGCTGAAGCCGGTGGTCGGGTTGAGAATGTGGACGAGGTCGGCGGGCGGGCGCTGTCGCGAGATCACAAGCTTGATGATGTTGTCGAGGCCGCTGGAGATGCTGCCGATCAACAGGAGCCAGCCGGCGCGGCGTTCGAAGATGAAGAGCGCGACCACCGCGACGGCGCCGAGCAAGACCTGCCAGATTCCCGCGCTCAGGTTGATCAGCTCCATCGGATAGACGAGCGGACCCCAGTTGACCGACTGGATGAAGGTCGCGATCGGGATGTCAAATGGAACGACCTCGTTCGTCACGACCAGGAAAGTGTCGATGGCGAAGAGGACGAAAACGATCAGAACGGTGGGCCCCAGCCAGCGCCTGGCGGTTGGCCCGGGTCGCCCGGCGATGACCTCCGCGGCCGCCTGCTTGGGTTCCGCCAGCGGCGCGGTCGCGTCTTGGGGCTGCGCGCTCACCGGGGCAGGATCACTTTCAATGCACTCAGCGCGGCTGTGATGGTAGCTGGCGTCCGGCCCAGCTGGGCATTGTCAGCGTAAACGCGCACTTTCGGCTTCGTGACCACGTCGAGCTTGCGGAACTGAAACACCTGGCCCAGGCCTCCCTCCCTGTGCTTGGAGAGCACGGCGCCGGCGAGCACGCGCTTGACGATGTCTCGGCGGCTGGCGCCGGCATGCACGGAGAGCTCGAGGTACGGGTCCTTGGGCGTACTGTCGCTGACCGGCATCTGCGAGCCGATGGAATTGGTGTTCGTGAAGACAAGGGACATGGCGGTTCCGCTGCCTTTGAAGTCGCCGGACAGCTCGTAGGTGAACGGCCTCGCCTCGGCAATATGCTTCAAATCCTCGGCGAACGCTCCGAACGCCCGGTCCTTGGCCGATTCGCCTGCCGCGATGGTCTCACCGAACAGGCCGATGGCGGCGGCCTCGAGAAACACCCTCCCGTTCAAGCGACCAAGGGTGATCGGATGGAGTTTGCCCGTCTTCACCACACGGATGGCCGCGTCGATAGTGGTCGGCAGGCGCAGCGACTTCGCAAAATTATTGAAGGTTCCCATCGAAAGAATGCCGACTGGGTGCTTCGTGTCGGCGAGCCTCCGGACCACCCAGCCGATGGTGCCGTCCCCGCCCGCGACGATGATCTTGGCCCTCGGAGAGGCCAGCCTTTCGAGGTCCATCTTGGGATCGAATTCGACGATCAGGCTGCTCGCGAAGGCTTTGCGTAGCTTGGCCTCGATATCGGGCGTCATCGAGCCCGCCTTCGAGCTCAAGATCAGCAGGCTGGTCGCGCGCTTGGGGCTGCTCTTGGCGCTACGCGTGCGGGGGGCCATGCGACCTCAATTATTTCCTCGCCGATACCCGACTACTTGCGGGCGCTAAAGGCGAGCTGCCCATCAACCGGATCCATCGCGCGCAAGCGAACGAGTGGAGGCCGAGCGCCACGAATCCCAGCGCGACGACGCCCAGTAGGAGGCGTCCGAGTGGTTGGTTCAGCAAGAACAAGAACGCACCCCCGAAGCCCTGGGCCTGGCTGGCGTCGTGGAGGACGCCGGCCTGGAGGACAAACCAACCGATAACTACAAAAGTGACGCCGCGGGCGAACATCCCGAAGCGGCCGAAGCCGACCACGATGCGCTGCTCGGATGCGCTCATCTCTGCGCCCTTTAAGTCCGCTTTGAAAGTCGCCCGATAGGCTTCGAGGAATTGTCCGAGGCCGATCCCGATCGCGACGAGGCCGATGAGGATCGTCAGCCCGCCGCCGGCTGGGTGGATGAGAACCGAGGCGATCGTTTTCCGGGTGCTGTCGCCTGACGTGCCCACCGATCCGGCCAGGATCTGGAGAGCGAAGAACACGATCGCGGCATAGGAAAGGGCGCTTGTGACGAAGCCAAGCCTCGCCGCATAGCCGGATGCGTCTCGGCCGCGGCGCAGGGGATCGTAGATCGCCCTCGTGAAACCCCACAGCGAGTAAGCGGCCAGGCCGATCGCGGCGACGATCAGCACCAGCTTCCCAAACGGGTTGCCGGTCAAAAAGACGAGGCTGCCCGACAGATCGGTGGTCTCGCCGCCACCGGCTCCGAGCGCTATGGCCAAGGCGAGCAGTCCCATGACGGCGTACAGCGCACCGCGAACGGCGTAACCCAGTCGCTCCAGAAGCTCGAGCAGGGGGTTGGCGGCTGCTCGCTTGACGGCGTTCTTTCCGGCATGGAGAGTTGCCATTTCAGATCGCAGTTGAAAAACGCCCGATGGCAGTTGCGTACGCGGTCTGATATCCGTCCCAATACGGCGACTTTGCGTCCCTTATCCGGTCGTTGACAGTGGACCGATTCTAGACATCACCTTCGCAGGGCCTCGCAGGGCTACCCTCAGCGAAGCCTTTCTTGCCTCCGCCCGGTGTGAGTCCCGTGGGTCCCCCGTCGTTGAACCTGGAGTCAAGGCTGGGACGGATGCGCCGCCGCCGCCGGCTCAGCCTGCTCAGGCAAGTCCTCGTGGTGATCGGTCCCCTGCAGCGGAATCTCGATCGTTCTTCTGCTCCCACGCAGAGACCCCGTCAGGCGAGCAGCTTCCGATGGCGACCGTTTTCACCCGCCGCGACGGAAAGAGTCATCACATGTGGAGCAGCGAGCTGTTCATGGTCCCCAACGATCCCGGACTGGACATGCACCACATCGACTTCATGTGGCCGCTCTGGTCCGTGCTCGACCGTACACCCGAAGGCCGTGGGGACTGGTATGCCGAGCTCGAATATCCCCCCAAGGCGACCTAGCGGCGGGCGGCGGCGGGAGCGTGGATCGCCGTGAGGGTGGCCTCGAGCTGGTCGCGCAGACCTTCAAACTTCGGCGGCAGCACGAGGCGTTCGCCCAAGTGCGCGGGATCCTCGTCGACCGCAAAGCCGGGACCCATCGTCGCGATCTCGAAAAGCACGCCACTTGGCTCGCGAAAGTACACGGACTTGAACCAATAGCGGTCGATCACAGGCGTCGGCTGAGCGCCGGCCGCAATGACGCGCTCGCGCCACGCCACCTGCTCGTCGTCAAGCGACGCCCAGGCGACGTGATGCACCGTGCCGGCCCCGGGCACGCCGCGCTCCGCGGGAGCAACGTCGTACACGTAGCGTCCGGCCCGCCTGTCGCCGCGAGCCTCCCACGACATGTCTCCGGCTCGCGCGAACCCCAGCGCGCACTCGAGCAGCTCGCGGCTCGTTTCGGGGTTGGAGGTGTACGTGCGCACCTCTTCGAATCCCTGGATCGCGTGCTCGGCCGGTATGTCGGCATGCGACGCCGTCAGTGGGGCGTCAGCCGTCTCCACCACACGAAGCTCCAGCCCAAGACCCTCCGGGTCGGAGAACACCAGCGATCCATCCGACCGCAGGCCATTGCCCAAGCGTCGTTCCCAGAAGTCGAGCGCGTGCTCGGAGCCGACACGAAGGACGATCCGGTGAATCATGCCCCGCCCCGCTCGGCCAGGACGGGCCCCCGGATACTCGAAGAAGGTCAGGTCCAGGCCCGGGCTGCCGTTGTCGTCGCCGTAGAAAAGGTGGTAAACGGTCGGGTCGTCCTGGTTGACAGTCTTCTTGACCAGCCGCAATCCCAACGTACCGGCGTAGAAGTCGACGTTCGCCTGGGCGTCGCCCGTGATCGAGCTGACGTGGTGGATGCCTTCCAGCTTCATTGTCGTAGCCTCCATGGGGTTCTCTAGAAACTACCCACCTAGCCCTGATCTCATTCCTGATCGGGTCCCCAGGCAGGGTCCGAGACGACCAAATGCCCACTGTTCGCAGGGGGCGACCCGCGGGGCCGGGTGATAGCCTGCCGATGCGATCCGGCCGCCAAGTTCGGAAACCTCCATGAGCAGCCAACCGGTCGTCGCCAGCGACCAGCGACAGAGGGAAGTCCGAGCGCGCGCTCTGGACGAAAACTTCGACGCCCAGCGGCGCCAGTTCGGCGAGCGGGTGGCGGTCATGTTCCGATGGATCTTCCTGGCCGTGCTCACGGCGCTGGTCAACCTGACCTCGATCACCAGCAACCAGGAGAAATTGACCGTCGACTTTGCGCTCGGCGTCTGGGCCGCCATGAATGTGGTCGTCACGCTGCTCCTGGTCAGGGGTTTCCGGCCGGGCAAGCAGTTCAGCCTCTCCACGATGACCATGGACATCTTCTTCGCGGCGGGGCTGGTCTACCTCACCAATGGATTCAACAGCCCCTACTTCCTCGCTCTGTTCCTCTCCGTCATCACCAACGCGGTCCGGTTCGGTGCGACCGCAAGCGTGATCTCGGCCCTGTTCATCGCATTCATCTATCTGTTCGTCGGGGGCAGCTTCACGCCGACGACTCTGTCCAACGATCCCAACGCGCGAGTCAGCGCCCTGGGCATCGTCTTCCTGTTCCTCATCGTCGCGCTGGCGACCGGCTACATGACCCGCGAGCTCGAGCGCGAACGCCGGCAGGCGGTTCAGCGCGCGGCCCAGGCTGACCTGCTGCGCGAGCTGAGCGCGAGCATCAGCACGCAAACCGACATCAAAGATGTGTTCGCGGCCATGGTGAGCAATGCCCTCGAGATGACCGATGCGACGCTGGGCAGCATGGTGCTCGCTTCGCCTGATGGTTTCTCGATCGTGGCCACGGCCAAGTTGCAGCAGGGCCCCGAAGGCGCGCCTGACCTGCTTGACGACATGCAGCTCGCCCAGGTCGCCCGCTCGGGCGAGGCCGCGTTCTCAAGCGATCGCGGCGCGATGGTGGTGCCGATGGCGTCGGGCGGGGGGGTGACCGCGCTCTTGTCTCTGAAGCGCCCCAGCCGCGGTTTCACCAACCAGGACCTTTTCGCCGTTTCGGCATTGTCTGGTGGTTCGGCCGTTGCGCTGGCGAACGCACTCCGCTACCACGCCAGCACGCAGGAGGCGACCACGGACGGCCTGACCGGTCTTTACAACATCCGCGAGCTGCACAAACGTCTTGACGCGGCCTTTGCGCGCGCCGACCGATCGACCGCCTCCATCTCGCTCCTGCTCATCGACTTCGATTACTTCAAATCGGTCAACGATGAGCTCGGCCATCAGCACGGTGACCTCGTTCTCCAGCTGGGCGCGAGGATTGCCCGGGGTGCCGCGCGTGCCCAGGACACGGTGGCGCGCTACGGCGGCGACGAGCTGGCGATCCTGGCCGCCGACACTTCGGCTGTCGGCGCTCAGCGGCTCGCCTACCGCATCGTCGATGCGGTGCATGCAGCCGCGGTGGCCACCACTGCGGGCAAGTCCCTCACTTTCAGCGTTGGGGTCGCCACCTACCCCGAAGACGCCTTGAATGCGCAGGAGCTGGTCGCCGCCGCAGACCAGGCGCTGTACCTCGCCAAGCGCGAGGGCAAGGACCGCGCGTGCACGTTCCCCCAGCTCGTCACGGAGCTCGAGCTGGCCGATGGAAACCTCACCGGCATGCTCGCCGACGCGGGCCCGCAGGTGGTCGTCGCTGCCGCCCACGCGGTCGACCACCGCAACCCGATCGCGCAGGGCCATTCCAGTCGCGTGACTTCCATCGCCGGCGCCGTCGGCTTACGCGTGGGCCTGCCGCCCAGCAAGCTCGAGGAGCTACGCATGGCGGCGTTCCTCCACGACGTCGGGCACATGACCCTCGGTGCGGATGCTGAGAATTTCGAGATGGCGGGCCACGCCGAGGAGGGCGAGCGAATCGTCGCCGGAGCCAGGTTTTCTCCGGAGATCGCATCCGCCGTGCGCCATCACCACGAGCGATGGGACGGCCAGGGCAAGCCCGACGGGATGGCGGGCGCCGACATCCCGCTGGCCGCCCGCATCCTTGCCGTCGTCGAAGGCTATGAGGCCATGACCGCCGGTCGCGGATGTGAACGGCTCACCGTCGCCGCGGCCCTGGAGCGGCTCAAGGCTGGATCCGGGGCGGAGTTCGACCCCGCCATCCTCGAGGCCCTGACGAAGGCCGTCGGCGACGGGAGCCTCGAATCACTTCTGCCCGCCGTCGCCCTTCCTGCTGTCGCTGCACCCGTTCCTGCCTAGCGCTATCGTTTCTCGATCGACGAACCCCAGCTGATAGTCGTGGGCGCCGGTCCCGCCGGGCTGGCTGCAGCGGCCGAGGCTCGCCGGAACGGGCTCACGGCCCAGATCCTGGACGCTGCCGAAGCTGTGGGCGCCAGCTGGCGCGGTCATTACGACCGGCTTCGCCTGCACACGACACGGGGCCTCTCAGGCTTGCCCGGCGTGCCGATTCCGGCGCGTCTGGGGCGCTGGGTCGCGCGCGACGACTTCATCGCCTACCTCGAGCATTACGCCCGCAAGGTCGGGGTCCCGATCCGATTAGGCGTGCGGGTCGAGCGGATCGACCCCGCGTCGGACGGCTGGCGCCTCACCACCAGTGGAGGCCCGCTCGAGGCCGGCCAGGTTGTCGTCGCCACCGGCTACAACCGCACCCCGCGGCTGCCCGATTGGCCGGGCAAGGCCGGCTTCACGGGCGAGCTCAGCCACTCCTCGGGGTATCGCAACCCGGTTCCTTTCCGCGGCCGTGACGTCCTGGTCGTCGGCGCGGGCAATTCAGGCGCAGAGATCGCAGCCGATCTCGTCGAGGGCGGCGCCGGCAAGGTCTGGATTTCGATTCGCACGGCGCCCAACATCGTCCGGCGCGACGGCCCGGCCGGCATCGCCCCGCAGCAGCTCGGGATATTGATGCGACCGCTGCCACTCAAGTTCGTCGACCCGCTGAGCCTGCTGGTGCAAAAGCTTGTGATCGGCGACCTCTCTCGATATGGAATCGCCGCCCCCGCCAGTGGCGTGGCTACTCGCGTGCTCGATGGACACATCCCGCTCATCGATGTCGGTTTCCTCGCCCAGCTCAAGGCGGGGCGCGTCGAAGTCGTGCCAGGAATTACCGGCTTCGAAGCCAGCGAGGTGACCTGCGGCGAGCGCCGCCTGAAGGCGGACGCCGTGATCGCCGCGACCGGCTACAGCCCCGGCCTGGAACCGATGGTCGGCCACCTGGGAGTGCTTGATGCGAATGGACGTCCTGGCTTTCACGCACCGCGGTGTTCGCCGCAAGCCGCCGGTCTTTTCTTCATCGGTTACTCGAACCCGATCAGCGGCAATCTGCGCGAGATCGCCCATGACGCTCGTGCGCTGGGTTCCGTATTGGCGATGCGTGGTGATGCACGCCGTCCCATCGAATCGAGAGATAAGGCTCGTTGAGGTAGACGTCGTCGGGCGGTCTGACGCTCAAGGTATATCCGAAGCGGATTTCGCCGGCTTCCTCAAACGCAACAGTCCGCCCCCATCAGAACGCATGGGAATGTGCTCAGGTTCCTTTCTTGTCGTCGGGGTGGCCAGTGTTGCCGAAGGCGATCCGATCCCGAACCACCGGAGCGCGGCCTAGAAGCCGCGCCCGCTGCACGGCGTCCTCGCCGAAGCGGTCACGGATCGCATCCATGGCCACCTCCAAGCGCTCGTTCCGCGGCCGAGACGGCCCGGCGAAGAGGTCCAGCTGGCCGTGGTCGTCGCTGAGTCCCGCCAGCCCGATACCGAGCGTTCCGACCAAGCGCCGAACGTCACGGCCGGCCAGGAGCGCCAGCCCGGCTCGGTAGATCTCCTCTCCGGTGGCGATCGGGACGGGCAGGGTCGATTGTTTCGAATAGCGGTCGACGTCCGGACGGTAGACCACGCCCACCGACACCACCCGGCCACGCCGGCCCGCGGCCCGAAGCCTGCGGCCGACCATCTCGGACAAACGCATGAGCAGCTCTTCCAGCTCACCCTGCGAGCTGCTCGCTCGCGCCAGCACGTGCGAGTGGCTGTAGCTCTTCCGCGCGGGGCCTTCGAAGGTGCCGACCTCGAAGCCCCGAAGCCGCCGGAGCCAGCCGTCCGCGACCGCCCGCTGCATGCCCGCGAAGCGCAATTGGTCGGCGGTGGCGCGGAGGAATCCGAGCGGCGTGCGGACGCCGGCCCTCCGCAGGCGGCGCGCGGTGGCTTCGGCGATGCCAGACAGGTCGGTGAGATGGAGGCGCTCGAACGTCGGAAGCAGGTTGGTGTGGTCGATCCGCTCCAGGCCGTCGCGCTTGTTGAGGTTGGACGCCTGTTTCGCCATCCAGATCGAGGTGGAGATGCCGACCGAGCAGGTGATGCATTCACCTGCCTCGTGCCGCAGCGCCGCCTTGATTGCGACGCCGACCCCTTCCGGCCCCAGCTTGACCAGGTCGGGCGTGCCGGCCAGGTTCATGGAGGCTTCATCGATAGACATCCGCAGGACGTCGGGGCTGTGCCGTTCCATGATGTCGATCAGCTGGTCCGACACCGCGCGGTAGAGGGGTGGGTTCGGCTCAGCCACAGCGATCGAAGGGAAGATCGCCTTCGCTTCGAAGACCCGCATGCCGGTCCTGATGCCGAGGTCGCGCGCCTCCCGCGATGCGGACACGATGGTGGCGGCGTCGGTCGCGTACGCGGCGATGGCAAGGGGCCGGCCTCGCAGCTGGGGGTCGTGCTGCTGCTCGATCGAGGCGAAGGCGCAGTTCAGATCGACGACGAGCGTCGCGGGCGCTGCCCGGTTGAGCCCGAGATCCGAGACGGCCGGCATGTCGAACAGATGTTTGCACAATTTGGGCGCGCAAGCACCTCGCGCGCGTCATCTCTCTGAGGCGGAGAGTTAGGGTTGAGAACGAATGACGGGGAAGGTGACGAATTCGCTGCCTGCCGGAACGCTGATCACCGGGCCGGACATCACGCAGAACGAGCTCCAGCTGGCAGTCCGCAACCACTCGATGCCGCTCGAAGCCCTGCGCTACGAAATCACCCCGATCGGCCTGCATTACCTTCTGATCCACTTCGACATTCCGGCTGTGGACCCGGACAATTACGCGCTGACCCTGGGCGGCCAGGTGCGGCATCCGTTGAAATTCACCATCGATCAGCTCAAGGCCCGGCCCGCGACGACTCTCGCGGTGACGCTCGAGTGCGCCGGCAACGGCCGCGCCCGGCTCTCACCCCGCCCGCTGAGCCAGCCCTGGCTGGTCGAGGCGGTCGGAACGGCCGAGTGGACCGGGACGCGACTGGGCCCGCTCCTGGACGAGGCCGGGCTGATGGACCAAAGCGGCGACGTGGTGTTCACCGGGCTCGATCGTGGGATCCAGGCCGACATTGAGCAGCAGTACGAGCGAAGCTTGCCCTTGGCCGAATGCAGGCGAGACGAAATCCTTCTCGCGTACGCGATCAACGGGCAACCCCTGCCACCGCAGCATGGTTTTCCGCTTCGTCTGATCGTCCCCGGCTGGTACGGCATGGCGCATGTCAAGTGGTTGCGCGCGATCACCGTGCTGGGGAGCAGCTTCGACGGTTACCAGCAGGCAACCGCCTATCACTACCGGCGCTCTGATGACGACTCGGGCGAGCCCGTAACCCGCATGCTTCCGCGAGCGCTGATGGTGCCGCCAGGGATTCCGGACTTCATGTCCCGCGTGCGCTTTCTGGCCCCGTCGCGCCAGGTTCTTTCGGGCCGCGCCTGGTCTGGCTGCGCGCCGGTGACGAAAGTCGAAGTCAGCGTGGACGGAAACGAGACCTGGGCCGCGGCAGATCTGGGCGATCCGCTCTCGGCTTATGCATGGCGCCCCTGGAGCTACATCTGGGACGCCAGAAATCCGGGCGATTATGAGCTCAGCGTGCGCGCAAGCGATGGCGCCGGCAACGTTCAACCTACAGGCGCCAGCTGGAATCGCGAAGGGGTGCAGAACAACGCCGTGCAGCGCATACGAGTCGTCGTCACCGAGCCCGACGACCAGGTCCAAACGCCCGCCGATCAAAGGACCTGACTCCGGCCTGAGCAACTCCCGTCATTAATCTTGGTGCGGGATGACACGTCGCGGCCTTCTTCTCTTCGTCGCAATGTGCGTGATCTGGGGTATCCCGTACCTGTTCATCCGCATCGCCGTCCACGAGCTCACGCCGGCGACGCTCGTGTTCCTGCGGACGGCGATCGCGGCCATCGTGCTGTTGCCGATCGCCATTCGGCGGGGCGGCTTTCGGAACCTCTTCGACAAATGGCGCCCCCTGGCGATGTTTGCGCTCATCGAGATCGGCGTCCCCTGGCTGTCCATCTCGACTGCTGAGAAACAGATATCCAGCTCCCTCGCCGGCCTGCTGATCTCGGCGGTGCCGTTGGTCGGCGTCTTGATCGCGCCTCTGTTCGGCAACCGCGAAAGGATCGGGTCGGTCAACCTGGCCGGCCCTGTTTCTAGGCCTGGTCGGCGTGGCGGCCATCGTCGGTCTCGATCTTCGGGCTACCGGCTGGCCGCCTCTGGCGGAGATGGCCGCGCTCGCCCTGTGTGCGGTTGCATATGCGCCGGTGGCGGCGCTGCAGTGGCCACGAGCCATCCCGAGCACGGGGGTGCTGGAGTCGGTAGCAGTGCTCGCGCTGGTTTGCAGCTCGCTCGCGTTCCTCATCTTCTTCGCTCTCATCGCCGAGATCGGGCCCGTCCGCGCCACCGTCATCACCTAAATCAACCCGGCGGTGGCCGCAGTGGCCGGGATTTTGGTGCTCCACGAAAGCTTCACGGTGGGCATGGGCATCGGTTTCATCCTGGTGCTGGGCGGCTCGACGCTGGCGACCCGCCGTGCCGGCCGGAGGCAACCAGGTCTGGTCGAGGAGCCGACGACGGTTCGCGATCGCTAACGCCCGAATAGCGTTGCCTTATCCTGCTTGGCATCGACGCGCATTGGATGGCAGTAGCGCGGGGTGACGAGCCGGCCGACCTCGTGCTGGCCGGTGGCAAGGTGCTCTCGGTGTTCACCAAAGAATGGCTCGAGGTCGACGTCGCCATCAAGGACGGCCACGTTGTCGGGCTCGGGCGATACGAGGGCCGGGACCGCCAGGATGTCTCCGGCGGATACCTCGTGCCCGGCTTCATCGACGCGCACATGCATATCGAGTCTTCTAAGCTGACGGTCGACGAGTTCGCTCGGGCCGTCCTGGCGCACGGCACCACGGCGATCGTGGCCGACCCTCACGAGATCGCCAACGTGCTCGGCACCGATGGAATCCACTGGCTGCTCGACTGCTGCACCGACCTGCCCCTCGACGTCTACGTCATGGCGTCGTCGTGCGTGCCGGCGTCGCAGTTTGAGTCGCCTCGGCGGCCTTTCACCACGGGCGACATCGAAAGCCTCCTTCGCCGCCATCGCACCATCGGCGTGGCTGAGATGATGAACTTCCCGGGGGTCATCGGCGGCGACAAGGCGGAGGTTTCGAAGCTCACTACCGGACTGACCGACCATGTGGACGGCCACGCTCCGGGCGTCCGCGGCCCTGCCCTCAACGCATACATCGCCGCGGGCATTCGGTCCGACCACGAGGCGACCACGTACGAGGAGGCGTTGGAGAAGCGGCGCCTCGGGATGTGGGTGATGCTGCGCGAGGCCTCCATCGCCCGCAACCTGCGCGACCTCCTGCCGCTGGTGAAGCAGTACGGAACCGACTGGTGCATGTTCTGCACCGACGACCGGGAGCCCGGCTTCATCGTCGAGGAAGGCCACATCAACCAGATGGTTCGTGTGGCGGTGGCGGACGGCATCAGGGCCGAGGACGCGATCGTCATGGCCACGATCAACCCCGCGATGTATCACCGGCTGTGGCGCCTGGGAGCCATCGCTCCCGGCTACCAGGCGGACATCCTCGTCCTGGACGACCTCGTCTCGTTTGCGCCTCGCCAGGTTTTCAAGCGCGGCGCCCCGCCGCATTTCACCAAGCTCACCGTGCCGGAATGGGTGCGGCAGACCATCCACCTCGCCCCGGTTGCGACCGAGTCGTTTCGTATTCCAGCCGGCCCCCGGCGGATTCGTGTCATCAAGGTCATCCCGGGCCAGCTCCTGACCGGGATCGAGATGGCGCAGCCGGCGGTTCGTGATGGCAACATCGTCGCCGACCCGGGAAGGGACCTGGTCAAGATCGCCGTCCTCGAACGGCACCACGCCAGCGGGCGCATCGGCCTGGGATTTGCCACCAACGTCGGGCTGAAGCGCGGAGCGTTCGCCTCGACGGTCGCGCATGACGCGCACAACATCATCGTCCTCGGCGTCGACGACGCCGACATGGCCGCATGCGCGTGCCGCCTCGCCGACATCGGCGGCGGCATCGTGGTCGCCGAAGGAGGTCGCGTCGTGGAGGAGCTGCCATTGCCGGTCGCGGGACTCATGAGCGACCAGCCCCTTACGGTTGTACACCAGCGACTCAGCTCGATGGAGCGCCGGTTGGCGGGCATGGGCGTGTCGATGAGCGCGCCCTTCATGACCTTGAGCTTCCTCGCGCTGTCGGTCATCCCCGAGCTGAAGATCACCGACCGCGGGCTGGTCGATGTGGCCAATTTCCAGCTGGTGCCGCTGGGCATTGATTGAGGACTTCAACGCTCTGCCGGAGACGGAGGCCGAAGGACGCCTCTTCGCATGCCTCGCCAATCGGCGCTGGGCCGCGGAGGTGGCCTCGCGCCGGCCGTACACCGATGCACAGGCGTTTCTCACCGCTGCCCGGAATGCGTTGAACGGGCTGACCGATGACGACTGGGTGACCGCGTTCAAGGCCCACCCGCGGATCGGCGAGCGGGGCGGCGATGCTCCGGAGAGCTCCGAGCGCGAGCAGGGCCGCGCCATGCAGTCGGCGGCCGTGATCCTGGCCGCGCTCGATGCCGAGAATCGGCAGTATGAGGAGAGATTTGGGCACGTCTTTCTCATCAGAGCCAGCGGCCGAAGCGGGGAGGAGATCCTGTCCGAACTGCGGCGGCGCATGAGGAGCGATCCCGCCATGGAGCTTGCCGAGGCGCGCCGAGAGCTCGCGCAAATTGCCGAAGAGCGGCTGTCAGAGCTGGTTTCATGACCATTTCCACCCACGTGCTAGACACGGCCCGGGGCCGTCCGGCGGCCGGACTGGCGGTGACGCTCCGCCGGCGCGCGCCAGACGGGTCGTGGCCGGTACTGGGTCGGGCCGTCACCGATGCCGACGGCCGTGTCAAAGAAGTTTCTCCTGGGCCCCTGGCCGGCGGCGACTACCGCCTGGAGTTCGCCACCGCCGATTACTTCAAGGCTTCCGGGACCATAGTGTTCTACCCGGAAGTGTTCGTGACGTTCGCTGCCGCCGAAGGGGAGGGTCACCTTCACATGCCGCTGCTGCTCAGCCCGTTCGGCTATTCCACATACAAGGGCCAGTGACAATCGTCCTAGGCGACAACCAGTACGGCAAGGCCGAGACCCACATGGTCCGCGTCACCCGAGATGGCGCCACCCACGAGATCAAAGACGTCACCGTCACCATCGCGCTTGCCGGCGACTTCAAAGCCAGCCACATCGACGGTGACAACACCAACGTCGTGCCCACGGACACGCAGAAGAACACCGTGTTTGCCTTCGCGAAAGAAGCGCCGGTGGGCGAGATCGAGGAGTTCGGCCTCCGCCTGGCCCGCCATTTCGCCGGCGATTTCGCGTCCGTCCATCGCGCTCGGGTGTCGATCGAGGAGCATCCATGGACTCGCATCGACGTGGCTGGCCGCCCGCACCCTCACGCGTTCATGCGTGGGGAGGTGGAGAAACGGCTGGCCACAGTGACATGCACGAAAGACGGAGCCTGGGTGGTGGCCGGGCTTAGCGACCTCGTCCTCTTGAAGTCCACCGGCTCCGAGTTCTGGGGCTATCCGAAGGATCGCTACACGACACTCGAGGAGACTCGCGACCGCGTGCTGGCGACGGCGGTCGTCGCGCGCTGGCGGTACGGGCGGCTCGACGCCGATTGGGCTGCAGCTTTCGCGATGGCGCGCTCGGCCTTGATCGAGGCGTTCGCTTCCAAGCACAGCCTCGCCCTGCAGCAAACCCTGTACGAGATGGGCTCCGCCGTGCTCGAGTCCCGACCCGACATCGCCGAGATCCGACTGTCGTTGCAGAACAAACATCACTTCGTCGTCGATCTCTCGCCCTTCGAACTGGAGAACCACAACGAGGTCTTCTATGCACCCGATCGCCCGTACGGGCTGATCGAAGGGACGGTGACCCGCGACGACGCTCCGGACCCCGGCCAGGCCTGGTAGCCGGGATGGAGTTTCTACAACCGGCGAGCTGGCCCGAGGCGCTCGCGATGAAAGCGGACCATCCCGAGGCCCTGCCCATCGCCGGCGGCACCGACGTGATGGTCGAGATCAACTTCGACCGCGCGCGGCCGGCGGCCATCATCGATCTGACTCGGGTCGCCGACCTCAACGAGTGGGGGATGGACGGCGCCTTCCTCCGCATCGGCGCGGGGGTGACGTACACACGGATCATCGATGAGCTGGGCGAGCGGTTGCCCGGCCTGGCGATGGCCTCGCGCACGGTGGGCTCGCCCCAGATCAGGAATCGCGGCACGGTCGGCGGCAACCTGGGCTCGGCCTCGCCTGCGGGTGATGCGCACCCGCCGCTGCTCGCCTCCAGCGCGCTGGTCGAGCTGGCGTCGACCTCCGGCAGCCGCCGCCTCGCGGTGCGCGAGTTCTACATCGGGCCCAAGCGCAACGCGATGCGGAAGGACGAGCTGATCGCAGCCTTTCTCGTCGAGCCGGCAAAAGGCCCGCAGCAGTTCTCCAAGGTCGGCACGCGCAACGCCATGGTGATCGCCGTGTGCTCCTTCGCCATCGCACTCGACACGGAGCGCGGCCAGGTTGGCACTGGGATCGGGTCGGCCGCGCCCACCCCGATGAGGGCAGGCGAGGCGGAGACCTTCATGGAGGCGGTGCTGGATGAGGGCGGGCTTTGGGAGAGGCCCGCGGTGGTCGCACCGAGCGCGCTCGAGCGCTTCGGCGAGCTCGTCGCGGCCGCGGCGCGGCCCATCGACGACGTGCGCGGGACGGCCGCGTACCGCACGCATGCGCTGGCGGTGCTGGCCCGCCGGAGCTTTTCCTGGGCGTGGGACGAGTACCGGCGGGCGGCTTCGGCATGAGGCTCAGCTGCACCGTCAACGGCCGCCGCCTCAGTGCCGATGACGTCTGGGAGGGAGAGAGCCTGCTCTACGTGCTGCGCGACAGGCTGGGTCTGCCGGGCTCCAAGAATGCGTGCGAGCAAGGCGAGTGCGGCTCCTGCTCCGCGTACCTCGACGGGATGCTGGTATGCGCCTGTCTGGTGCTCGCCGGACAGGCCGAAGGTCGCGACCTGGTGACCGTCGAGGGGATCGGCTCGGCCGAGTCGTTGCATCCGGTGCAGGCGGCGTTCGTGGAGGCGGGTGCGGTGCAGTGCGGCTTCTGCACACCCGGCCTGATCGTCGCCGCACACGACCTCCTGCGCCGGGTGCCGAAGCCGACGACTGTCCAGATCCGCGAGGCGCTCGCCGGCAACATCTGCCGCTGCACGGGCTACGCCAAGATCATCGATGCGGTGCACCTGGCGGCCGGCAGGCTGGGCACGACATGACTGCGAAGCCTCGGCTGGCGCCGCCTTCGGTCGTGAGCGGCCGGGTCGGCGACATGGTTCAGCGCCCGGACGCGGCCCTCAAGACCCGCGGCGATTTCCCGTATTCGTCGGACCTGCAAGTGGACGGCATGCTCTGGGGCGCCACGGTGCGGAGCCCGCACCCATACGCGCGCATCGTCTCGATCGACGCCGCCGAGGCGCGATCGATGCCCGGCGTGCAGGCCGTCCTCACGCACGCGGATGTGCCGGGCCGCAAGGTCTACGGCCTCGAGATCGCGGACCAGCCGGTGCTGGCGGTGGACGTGGTGCGCTACTGGGGCGAGGCGGTCGCGCTGGTGGCCGCGGATCACCCCGAGCGCGCGAGGCGCGCGGCGCACGCCGTCCGCGTCGAATACGAGATGCTTGCACCTCTCACCGACCCAGAGCGGGCGCTCGCCGATGACGCGCCGAGGCTGCACCCCGACGGCAACATCACGCGCCGGATCAAGATCCGGCGGGGCGACCAGAAGGCGCGCGCGGACGTCGTGGTCACGGGCGAATACGAGGTCGGCATGCAAGACCAGGCCCCGCTCGGCCCCGAGTCGGGCCTCGCCATCCCGGACGGCGAAGGCGGCGTTGACCTGTACATCGCAACCCAGTGGCTGCACGTCGACCGCGACCAACTGGCCGGCTGCCTCGGGCTGCCGCCGGAGAAGGTCCGGCTCACGATGGCGGGCATCGGGGGCGCGTTCGGGGCGCGCGAAGACCTTTCGATGCAGGCGCACTCGTGCCTGCTGGCGCTGCGGACCGGGCGGCCCGTGAAGATCGTCTACGGACGTGCCGAGTCGTTCGTCGGCCACGTCCACCGGCATCCCGCGCGCATGCGCTACGAACACGGCGCCGCCCGCGATGGCAAGCTCGTGTACGTCAAGGCCCGCATCATGCTCGATGGCGGCGCTTACGCCTCCAGCTCGACCGCCGTCATCGCCAACGCGTGCTGCTTCGCGGTCGGGCCTTACGATTGCCCCAACGCCACGATCGACGGGTGGGTCGTCTATACCAACAATCCACCATGCGGCGCCATGCGCGGCTTCGGCTCCGTGCAGAACTGCTACGCGCACGAGGCGCAGATGGACAAGCTCGCGGCCACCCTTGGCATGGACCCGGTCGAGCTGCGCATCCGCAACGCTTTGGAGACCGGGAGCAGCCTGATCACCGGGCAGGTCGTGGACGGCCCGGTGCCAGTCGCGGAGCTTCTGCGGCGGGTTCGTGCGTTTGCGCTGCCGCCGCCCGTCGCCGGCGATCACCTGGACCTGACGCAGATGCCCGGCGGCGTGTCCAACACCACGCACGGCGAGGCTGTGCGCCGCGGCGTCGGCTACGCGGTGGGCTTCAAGAACGTCGGCTACTCCGAAGGTTTCGACGATTACTCGACCGCACGAGTGCGGCTGTCGGTCGTGGGCGGCCGTCCGCGCGTCGAGGTGCATACCGCCGCCGCGGAGGTGGGCCAGGGCCTGGTCACCGTGCAGGCGCAGATCGCCGGCACAGAGCTCGGCGTGCACGACGTGATCGTCCTCAACGCGGACACGCAAGTCGGCTCCGCTGGATCGTCGTCCGCATCACGGCAGACCTACATCACGGGCGGGGCGGTGAAGGCCGCGTGCGAGGCTGTGCGCGAGCGGGTGCTCGCTTTGGCTGAATCGGAGCTGTCAGAACTCCGTCGCGACCGTGCCGGAGGTTCGAGCGGCTGGCGGCTCGAGAGTGACTCGATCGTGTCTGCAGACGGATCCGCGGTTCTCACGCTCGCGACGCTGCTGGGCGAGGAGGTGATCGAGGAGACCCGCGAGTTCCGGCCGCGGCGCACAACTCGGCTCGATCCCGAGACGGGCCAGGCCGAAGCACATATGCAGTACGCGTTCGCCGCCCATCGCGCGGTCGTCGACGTCGACACGGAGCTCGGGCTCGTCAAGGTCGTCGAGCTCGCGACGGCCCAGGATGTCGGCAAGGCGATCAACCCGCAGGCGGTGGAGGGCCAGCTGGAGGGGGGAGCCGCTCAAGGTCTCGGGTTGGCCGTCATGGAGGAGATCCAGGTTGCGGGCGGCGTGATCCGGAATCCGTCTTTCACCGATTACCTCCTTCCGACCACCCTCGACATGCCGCCGGTGCGGATGGACATCCTCGAGCTGGGTGATCCGAACGCGCCCTATGGGCTCAAGGGGGTTGGCGAACCCCCGACCATCTCATCGGGGCCGGCGATCGTGGCCGCCATCCGGGCGGCCAGCGGCCGCAACCTCTCGCGCGTGCCTGTGCGCCCGCAAGACATCGTCGATTCGTGACCGCTTCGCTCCTCATCCGCGCCGGTCTGGTGTTCACCGGCGACCGCGAGCTCGAGGGCGGCTGGGTTTTCGCAAGGGACGGCATGATCGCCGAGGTGGGTTCGGGGGACGCGCCGCCCGCCGACGAGGTCGTTGATTCACCCAACTGCGTCGCGGTGCCCGGCCTGGTCAACGCCCACGACCACATGTACCAGTGGGCCACGCGTGGCTATGAGCCGGACGGAACTCTGTTCGAGTGGCTGCGCGCCCTCTACCCGGTGTGGGCCCGGATCGATGCGGAAATCGTGCGCGTCGCCGCGCGCGCGGCGATGTCGCGGCTGCTGCTGAGCGGCTGCACTTTGTCGACCGACCACCACTACGTGTTCCCTCGCGGCCAGGCCGGCATCTTCGAGGCGCTTGTGGAGACAGCTCGCGAGCTGGGCCTTCGCTTCCATCCGTGCCGGGGGTCGATGTCGCTTGGCGAGTCGAAGGGCGGCCTGCCTCCGGACAGCGTCGTCGAGGACGAGGACGCGATCCTCGCGGACACAGAGGCGATGATCAAGCGCTTTCACGACCCGAAACCAGGTTCGATGTGCCGGGTGGCGGTGGCGCCGTGCTCTCCGTTCTCGGTCACGCCGCAGCTGATGCGCGAGTCGGCTTCGCTCGCGCGACGTCATGGCGTGCGCCTGCACACGCACCTCGCCGAGACCCTGGATGAGGAGCGGTTCTGCATCGATCGCTTCGGCCGCAGGCCGCTCGAGCTGATGGAGGAACTGGGCTGGACCGGCGATGACGTCTGGTACGCCCACGGCATCCACCTCGACGACGCCGAGGTGGATCGCGTCGCCGAAGCGAAGACCGGGATCGCCCACTGTCCTTCCAGCAACATGCGGCTCGGCGCGGGCGCATGTCGCGTCGAAGAACTCGTGCTTGCCGGCGCTCGCGTCGGCCTTGGGGTCGACGGCGCGGCCAGCAACGAGGACGCGAACCTGGCCGTGGAGATGCACCAGGCGCTCTACCTCGCACGGATGAAGGCCGCGATTCAAGGCCGGATCGACGCCCCGGCCGCGCTCGACGCCCGCGGCGCCTGGCGGCTGGCGACCAAAGGCGGCGCCGAATGCCTGGGTCGGGAGGACTGCGGCACTTTGGAGGTGGGGAAGTGCGCCGACGTGGCCCTCTATCGGGTCGACGACCTTGCCCACGCCGGGGTTGCGGACCGGCTCGCCGGGATCGCGCTGGCGCCGCCTGCGCGCGCGTCCGCCGTGATCGTGAACGGGCGCGTAGTTGTGTTCGACGGCAGGCTGTTGACGGCCGACGAGGACGCGATCGCCCGCGAGATCGCGGCTACGAGCGCGCGGCTGGCCGGATGAACCTCCCGCTCCCAGGTTCGGCGCCCCCAACCAGCGTCTTGACGGTACGGCCACGAATCCTCTGGCCCTCGTGGGCGCTGAACGCGTTGCGGTAGAGGAGGTCTTCGCGCCTCACGACGTTGTCGCCGCTCAAATCGACGATCCAGAGGTCGGCGTCGTACGCGATGGCGACGTCGCCTTTGCCTCCCAGTCCAAAGCGGCGCGCGATGTTGGTGGCGGTCACGGCCGCCACATGTTGCAGGTCGAGACGGTCCTGGGCCAGCAGCAGCTGGCGGGTCGACTGGCAGCCTGAGATCCCGCCCCAGATCTTCCTGAAATCATCACCCGACTTGAGATCGGGCGTGCTCGGCGAGTGATCGGAAACGATCATGTCCGCCGTCCAGAGCGCCTTGCCATCCGAGGCGGTGCGAAACGGCGGCGCGCATTTGGCGACTCCACCGAGCCGCTGGAGGTCTTCTTCGACGTACAGGAGGTAGTGAGGGCACGTCTCGCCGCTGACGTCGAGACCCTTACGCTGCGCCTCGCGAATCAGTTTCATGCCCCAGGCGGTGCTGACGTGGACAACGTGCAGCCGGCAGCCGGTCGCATCCGCCAGCTCGATTGCCTGGGCGATCGCCGACCGCTCCGCCGCGTGCGGCCGCGAGCGGATGAAGGCCAGCGCACCACCGCCTTTGGGTTCGAGAAGTCGTGCGGGGTCCTCCGCGTGGACCAGCAGGATCGAGCCCGCCTCCGCGATGCGCTTCATGCCCTTCCGGAGCGTGGTCATGTCGCAGGCCGGAAACTCGTCGATCCCGCTCGGGCACATGAACGCTTTGAAGCCAATGACGCCGCGCCGGACGAGCGGCTCGAGTTGGTCGAGGTTGCCTGGCACCAGCCCGCCCCACAATCCGAAGTCGATCTTCGACGAGCGCTTCATCGCTTCGAGCTTCAGGTCGAACCCCGCCACGTCCGTCGTCACCGGGACGCTGTTGAGCGGCATGTCGATGAAGCTCGTGTAGCCGCCGGCGGCAAGCGCCGCCGACCCGTGCGCGATGTCCTCCCACTCGGTCCGGCCCGGTTCGTTGAAATGGACATGCGAATCGATGCCGCCGGGAAACACATGCAGGCCTGAGGCGTCGAACTCCTCGCCGTCATCGGCAAGGTTGCGTCCGACTGCCACGATCTGGTCGCCGGCGATCGCGACATCGGCTTTCTCGACGCCGCGGGCCGTCACGACCGTGCCGCCGCGGATGATCATTTGGGGTTGTCTTCGGCAATTAGCTCCAGGAACCGGCTGAGCACGTCGATCGCAACCGCAACGTCGTCGGTGGTCACGGATTCGGCGGGATTGTGGCTGACCCCGCCCTTGCAGCGCACGAACAGCATTCCGACTTCCGTAATGGCCGACATCGCCACCGCATCGTGCCCGGCGCCGCTGGCCAGCTCAACGAGCGGATGGCCGAGGTCCTGGACGGCCCGCGACAGGGTCGAAGCCAGGCGCCGCGAGCACGGAACCGTCGCGTTCGCGCTGATCTGGCTGCTTGCGAGTCCGATATTGCGGTGCTTCGCGATCTCCGCCGCGATATCCAGCAGGCGCCGTGAGGCAATCAGTCGCTCGGAGTCGTCCGGGTGTCGAACGTCGAGACTGAGCGCCACCTCGCCCGGGATCACGTTGGCCGCGCCTGGCCGCACCTCGAGCTGCCCGACGGTAGCCACCAGTCCCTCGTCGCTGCCGGCGTAGTCCTCCACAGCCTGCACGAACACGGAGGCCGCGACGAGGGCGTCGCGCCGCTTGTCCATCGGCGTGGTGCCCGCGTGCGCAGCCTCGCCCGTGAACGTGATGCGATGGCGCCCCTGCCCGGCGATGGCCGAGACCACGCCGACCGGCAGGTTTCGTGCTTCCAGCACCGGACCCTGCTCGATGTGGACCTCGCAGTAGCCGAGCAGCGGCCCACCACTCCACTTGTCGTCGTCGATGCGATCCGGGTCGCCTCCGAAGGCGCGAATCGCGTCGCGCATGGTGGTGCCACCGCCGTCGGTCCGGGCAAGGTCCGCGAGGTCGAAGGTTCCCGCTACGGCGCGGCTGCCGAGGTAGGTGGAGCCGAAGCGCAGGCCCTCCTCGTCGGCGAAGCCGAGCACCTCGATCGCGAAGGGCAATCTCGTGCCTGCGTCGTGCAGGCGCTGCACGGCCGCGATCGCCACCGTCACGCCGAGAGGCCCATCGTACTTGCCGGCGTTGCGTACCGAATCGAGATGGGAGCCGAGCAGCAGTGTGGTCTTTCCGGTGCCTTCGAACCCGCCTCGCAGGTTGCCGACGTTGTCGCGGCGCACGGCCATCCCCGCCTCGCGCATCCATTCGCTCACCCTCTCGTGCGCGCATCGCATCGCCTCGGAGGCGAAAGGCCGCGTGATGGCGCCGGCCTCCTCACTGCACCTGGCCAGGTATTGGCACCGCTCGATGACGATCCGGGGCAGCGTCACGCCAGCTCGGTGAAGGTGATCTCCTGCGCGCCTTCCCACAAAACCCGCCGTCCAAGCACCGCCAGCTGGTCGTTGCCCTCGTAGACCGTGGCGAAGTGGTTGCCGGCGAGCTGGCCGGCCTTGCTAGCGAACACCGTCGGGCCGAAAGGAAACAGGATCTCGGTCTCGCTGAGGCCTCCCGGGTACAGCAGCAGCTGGCCGGGCGCCGGATAGCTGGTCTGGTTCTCGTAGCCGAGCTCGAGGTCGAGGTCGCCGAACGGGATCCAGCCTGCCTCGCCGCTCCAGCGAGCCTGGATGAGCCTCGTCGCCAGCGGCAGCAAAGCCCGGAACCTGGCGCATGTCTTGGGCGCGCGCTCGGTCTCGAGCCGGGCCGCAAAGCGAAGGTCGGCAACGACGATCTGGATCACGCCCGCTCGGGTCTCAGAGCTTGCGCGGAGCGACCAAACGGATCGCGTCCATCTCAGTGGGCGCCGCAAATGCGCAGAGGTCGGCCCTGCTGCCCGGAAGCAGCCCGTAGTCCTGGAGTCCGAGGGCGCTGGCTGGGTTGAAGGTGATCATGTCGATCAAAGTGCGCAGCTCACTGTGGCCTGACATCTGGCCGTAGTGCGCGAGCACGAACGCGGCCTGGAGCGGGTCGCCGTAGCCGAGCGGGTACCACGGATCCATCACCGAGTCGTGGCCGACGCAGACGTTGACGCCGGCCGCGAGGAGCTCCTTGACGCGGGTGTGGCCGCGGCGGATGGGATACCCGTCGAAGCGGCCCTGGAGCACCGAGTTGTCGAGCGGGTTGGTGACCATGTGCATCTGGGCACGCTTCAGGTTGTTGATCAGCCGGTAGGCGTAGGCGGCGTTGTACGAGTGCATGGCCGTGGTGTGGCTGGCGGTGACCCGCCCGCCCATGCCGAGCCGGATCGTCTCGGCGGCCATCACCTCGACGAAGCGCGAGTGGTCGTCGTCGGTCTCGTCGCAGTGAATGTCCACGCGCAAGCCCTTGTCGGCGGCGAGGGCCATGGCGAACTTGACTGACCGTTCGCCGTACTCGCGCGTCAGCTCGAAGTGGGGAATGGCGCCCACGACGTCGACTCCCATGTCGACGGCGCGCCGCATCAGATCCTCGCCGCCTTCGAACGACATGATGCCCTGTTGCGGAAAAGCGACCAGCTGCAGCGTCATCTGGTCTCCGATCTCTTGCCGCAGCTCGAGGAGGGCGCGCACCGCACGAAGCTCCGGGTCGCAAACATCGACGTGGCTGCGCACGAACTGGACCCCGTTGGCGAGCTGCCACCGCAGGACGGTGCGGACGCGGCGCTTCACATCGTCGACGGTCAGGTGTTTGACCCGCTCGGCCCAGATGGCGATGCCCTCGAACAGAGAGCCGGACTGGTTGTGCCGCGGCTCGCCGACGGTGAGCACGGCATCGAGGTGGATATGGGGCTCGACCAGTGCCGGCGTGACCAGCGCACCCCCCAGGTCGATGACCTGGCGCGCCTCGGGCTCCGGCTCGGCTATCCGTCCGTCCCGAACGCAGATCTCCCTGGTGTCTGTCTCCCCGGCGATCCTGGCGCCCTTCAGGAGAAGATCGAGCATCGACAGGAGGCTAGCAGAGACCTAAACTTCCAGCGTTTAGGCAGTCGGTTTGTCCAGGGGGAAGGGCCATGCAGACGGCTGAGGAAGTAGAGAAGCATGTACCGGTTCGCGAGGGCGACTA
>WNFA01000369.1_pt1 | contig 35451 bp, 36 predicted proteins | sample 5400481 | NCBI WGS metagenome assembly WNFA01 (sample SAMN13153340, study PRJNA577476) | soil metagenome | isolation source: 120 cm saprolite under Douglas fir tree site 2 hole 1 replicate 2 | place: USA:California | collected 2015-04-18 | reverse complement strand
CTCCCGATGAGCGCGAAGCAGTGTTCGAGACGCTGGACGAGGACGTCGCCGCCGGCGCGTTGGAAGAACTCGAACCCAAAGTGCAGAAATCAGTGGTGGAGTCACTCGATTCCGACCGGGCCGCCGACATTGTCGAGGAGATGGAACCCGACGCCGCTGCCGACCTTTTGGGCGACCTCTCCGATGAGCGGACGGAGGAAATCCTGGTACAGATGCAGCCCCAGGAGCGCCAGGAAGTCACCGACCTGCTCGAGTTCAAAGAAAATACGGCCGCTGGCCGCATGACCACCGAGTTCATTGCATTGCCGGTGACGGCCACGGCCCACGACGCGATCGAGGCCATGCGCAAGTTTGAAGGCCGCATGGAAAACATGAGCACCATTTATCTGACCGATTCTCACGGAACCCTGGCTGGCGCGGTGCCACTGGTGAAGATCGTTCTTGCGCCCCCCTCGACTCCGCTCCTGGCCTTGGCTCAGGAGCCCCTGATTTCCTGCCGCGAAAACGCGAAAGAGAAGGAATTCGCTGAACTCTTTGACAAGTACAACCTGCTGACATTGCCGGTGATCGACGAACACAATCGCCTAACCGGAGTGATCACACCGGATGACGTGATCGCGATGCTGCGCTCAAAGCTGTAGCAGTTGTCCTTCCTGCTGTAGACGGGGGTTGCCCCGTCTCACTCTGCGGCAGGAGACGCGGCGAACCGCGTCTCTACGGAAAATCTGCCGCGTCCGCAACCTTGCACAAAAATTTCCTGGTTTTGCAGATTCGCCTATCCAGATCGCACTTTCAGCATTTATGCTGATCGTTCTGTTTTGCCAATTTGACCGTCCCTGTGGCCTGTGCGCATGAAATTTCTGAGAAGTTGGAAGTTCCGGCTCCTACTGTTTTTCGCCGTCGTAGGACCGGGCTTCATCACCGCGAATGTCGACAACGATGCCAACGGCATCTTGACGTATTCGCAGGGCGGCGCGCAGTTCGGCTACTTGCTCTTGTGGACGATGATCCCGACTACGATCGCCCTGATCGTAGTCCAGGAGATGTGCGCCCGCATGGGAGCGGTTACAGGCAAGGGCCTGAGCGATCTGATCCGGGAAGAATTCGGCCTGCGGATTACGTTCCTGATGATGCTCGGGATTCTGATTACAAATTTCGGAAACGTCGTGGGCGAATTTATCGGCATTGTGGGAAGCATGGGGCTGTTCGGAGTCTCAAGGTACATCGCGGTGCCGATCTGCGCCGTAATCGTGTGGTTGATCGCTGTCAAAGGGCAGTACAAAAGCGTTGAGAAGGTTTTCCTGGCGGCTTCGTTTTTCTACATTACTTACATATTTGCCGGAGCGCTGGCGAAGCCTGCGTGGATCGAGGCGCTGAAGGCTACGGTCAAGCCTCCGCAGATGGCGGCTTTCAGGGAGGGCCCGTACCTCTACATGGTGATTGGCATTGTTGGAACTACGATCGCGCCCTGGATGCAGTTCTATCTCCAGTCGTCGATCGTGGAAAAAGGAGTCACACGGCGCCAGTACACGACCTCGAGGCTCGACGTGATCGTCGGCTGCATCTTCACTGACGTGGTTGCCTGGTTCATCATTGTGGCCTGCGCCGCCACACTCTACCTGCATGGCAATCGTGACATTCGCGACGCTGCCGACGCCGCTCAGGCCCTGCGACCCTTAGCGGGCGACTGGGCGTACATCCTGTTCGCACTGGGGCTGTTCAATGCATCGCTCTTTGCCGCGTCGATTCTGCCACTTTCGACGGCCTATACGGTTTGTGAAGGATTGGGACTCGAGTCAGGCGTAGAACACAAATTTTCCGAAGCTCCCGCCTTTTATTGGCTCTATACCGCGCTTATTATCGCCGGGGCAGCTGTTGTTTTGATACCCGGTCTGCCGCTCATCAAGATCGCTGTATTTTCGCAGGTGGTCAACGGCGCAGTATTACCCTTCGTGTTGATTTTCATGTTGTTGCTCATCAACAAGAAAGAACTGATGGGCGAATATGTGAATAAACGCACCTTCAACATCATCGCCTGGGCGACCACCGTTATTATGATTGGATTGACGGTGCTGTATGTCTACGGCCAAGTACGCGGCGGGGCCGGATAGAGCGTCTCAAATACTTTTCCCAGCCGCCAAATCCTTCACCAGTCCCAAGTCGGCCTCGAGGAAATCGAGCCCCAGCAATTCCTGCCGCGTCACCCACCGGATTTCACGAAAAATTCGGTTCTCAATTTCGCCCTGGTAGCTGCGCACTTCGAAGAATCGCAGTTCCACCGACCCGCCGCCGGGATACTCGTGGACGATGCGGGCGACTTCCGTGCCGACCTCCGCTATGATCCCCAGTTCTTCCTCGAGTTCTCGGCGCATCGCATCGCGCGGCTGTTCGCCTTCTTCGATCTTGCCTCCGGGAAATTCCCATTTGAGCGGCATCGGCTGGTGCCGCGTCCTCTGGCAGGCGAGGATGAGGTCATCTTTCAGGATCAGCGCGGCGACGACACGTTTCATGATGTTTGAAAATGTGGGACTGATTGCTAATCCTAAACTATGCCGCCGCGCTTCATCTTCGCAGTGGAGAGCCTGGCGCTCCGGCCTGGCTTGGACGGGCGAGGCGCCCGTCCCTCCACTTGCACAATAGAACGAAGCCCCGGCTGGGGGCCGAATGCTGCGGGATGAATCGCGCCCGCTAGCGCGCGCAATCCCGAAACCAGCGTGGGCGCGGGAGTGTTCAAGAGTTCGTCGGAGATGCAATACACCTGCGAATTCCGCACTGCAGTGGTACCCGACCAGCCTCTTTCATCAGAATTAGCGATCTTTGCCAGTGGCACTCGATCTCCAGCCCCGCACCAGGCGGCGATAATCACTTCGGGATCTAGTCGAGCGATTTCTTCGGCGGAGCACTGCGCTCCCGCCTTGCCCAGGAATTCGCCACCAGCCGCGAGCACCAGTTCAGCCACCCATGGCTGCGATACGATGATGGGCTTACCCCACTCCTCCGAAAACACGCGCTTTCTCGGAAGGGTTGCGGTCTGGCGTCGAACGTCTTCGATAGTCTCTTGCATATCGGAAACCACTCTTGCACCCCGGTCACCAGCGCCAACGGCAGCGGAGATCAACGCAATGTCGGTGTAGATGTCGTCGAGCGTGCGCGGGGCCAGACCAAGAAAGCGAATTCCTGCCTTGAGGATTTCGACGACGGCGGCTTCCTGGTAAGGAACGGCAGCGATCACGAGGTCAGGCCTAGCGGCGAGAATCTCGCTGGCCTTTGAGTTCCACGAGTCGGCAATGATCAGTCGATTGTCATCTCTCACTTCCGGAACCACGTCGGCACAGTACTTCGTGCAAGCCACGACGCGGTCCAGTTCACCGACGCTGGCAAGGATCACCGTTGCGCTGGGTTGCAGGCACGCAATACGCCGCGGATAAAGCGAATCGGGCATGTCCCTATTGTAGGCGACGGAAAATAACCGACGTCGTCCAAGGCAGATTCGCATGAGCAACTGGATTCGTATCAGCGCACACCTTCAGGTGTGCCACAAGTCCGTCCAGTTGAATCCGCCTTCAGGCGCTGGGAACTCCAGTTTCACAACATGCTGACATTGCGTCCGGCGCATTACAATCGCCTTGTGTATTCCGCCGAACTCCTGGACCATTTTCAAAACCCACGAAACGCCGGCGCAGTCGAGGCTCCCGACGCCACCGCACAGTTGGAAAACCCCGCCTGCGGAGACATTCTTGAACTCACACTTAAATTGGAGGGCAAGCGCATCGCCGACATTCGCTTTCGTGCCAAGGGCTGCGTTCCGGCGATGGCCTGCGGCTCGGCCATCACGGAGTTGGTCAAAGGCAAAAACGTAGACGAAGCCCGACGCATAAGCAGGGAAGAGCTAGTTTGCAAAATCGGTGGCTTGCCGCAAGCCTCCACTCACGCGGGCCACCTGGCCATCGACACGCTCGCCAGCATTTTGCTGAAGCTGTGAGCCAGAACGAATTCGTCGACTGAAACCCTGATTCGGAGACGGGGCAAGCCCCGTCTCTACGGGAGAAAGAATTGTGGCTGATATACCGTCCAGCCGTTGGCGAGCGCGATCTTTTTCAGATCTGGATTGGGGTTGATGGCGAATGGGTGCTTCGACATGGCTAGCATCTCGCGATCCCAGATCGCGTTGCCGAAGGCGCAATCGGGCATGTGGTCGGGAGACGACTTGAGCACGGAGCGAATCGCTTCGGACTTGCCTGGACCGCTGGGAACTCGAATGAGGCGGTCGGTGATGATGCCATTTTCGACTGCCACTTCGGCGGCCAGGATGCGATTTTGCGGGATGCCGAAGCTGCGCATGCCGGAGCGGATGATCCATTGGTTCGAGGAAGAGACGGCCCAGACGTCGCATCCCGAGGCGCGCAGGCGCTGCACTAATTCGCGCATCTCGGGGACAATGTTGGGGGCGATGGCCCGCGCAAAGTAGGCGTCACAGGCTTGCTGCACTACTTCTTCTTGCAGTCCGCGGTGCATGGTGACCATTTCTCCGCACATGACCTCTTCGGCGACTTGGCCCGCTTTGTAGTCGGCGTACCGAAGGCGCGCCCATTGCACGATCTGGTCGGGCACGAGGCCTTGTTCCAGTTCCCAGGAGAAGAAGCCTTCTCCGGCGTCTCCGGACCAGAGGGTGCCGTCGCAGTCAAACGTGGCTACGCGCGGTTTTAGTGTGAGGACACTTTCGATGAATTCCGTTTGAATCGGCGTGAGAGGGATCATGAGATATCGGGCCTTGGCGGGAATTAACTTGATGACAGAAGCTGTGGTGGCACAGTCAAAGACGCGTACTGTTCGGGCGTGTCGACGTTGACCGCTACCAGCGGGTCGTCCACCGGAACGTACTCGATCTCAGTCTGGTGGGCGTGCTCGACATCGCGCGCGTTCGATGTTTCGGGAGCCCGCAGAAACGCTTCAAGCATCTCGCGGCCCGCCAGAATTGGATGTCCGTGCTGTCCCTGGTATTCGGGGATCGCGGCCCATTTTCTGTGGATAGCGGCTTGCTCATACGCGGCTTCAAGCGTTGCAAGGGTTTCCCCGCGAACTGGCGGGCGATCAACGAGCGTGACCATTGCGGCATCGCGGCCACGGTTTAGAACCTCTCGCAGGCCGACTCGTAAGGAACTGAATTGCCCGCGGGCAGGATCGGGGTTCACCACCAGCGACGCGCCATTGGCATACACCACGGGGGACAACGCGGCTTCATTTTTTCCGACTACGACAAACACTACATCGACGTGGGAAAAGAAGAGCCGAATGGCAGCGGAGAGAAACGTGTCGGTCGTTGTTGTTGTTGCCGAACCTGCGGCCGAGGCTGCTGGCTGCGGAGGCCAGGGCAGCAGCGCTTTGTCGCGTCCCATGCGTGAGGATTCGCCGGCCGCAAGAATTACTCCGCAAAAAGCTGTGGTCCGCGCCATGAGGGGACGATAACAAAGTGCTGCGACTCTGCCAAGGAGAGGAAATGGGTTAACAGCGTGTGGCGCTAACTGAAGCTCGGCAGCTTGACCAGGTCGTCGTGCGGAACTCGTTCCACCGGGTGTCCGGCCTTGCGCCAGGCACGCAGCCCGCCGGCGATTACGTAGACTTTGAATCCGAGCTGCTGTAATTGTTGCGCCACCCGGGCGCTTGTGGCTTCGCGCGCTCAAGTACAGTAGAGATAAATCTCTTGGTCCTTGGGGAGGTTCTTGATTTCTTCAACGAGGTTGTTGGGCTCGATGCGGATCGATCCGGCAATGCGTTCGGAGTCGGCATCGTAGTAGCCGTGGCTGCGGACATCGGCGATGAGCATTTTCTGAGCCGCGCCGGACGCCAGTCGTTGGGCTAGTTCCTCCGCCTGGATGCGGGGAATCACGTCAAGCAGACGATATTTGCGGTAAAGCCAGATTCGATAGAAGGCGTAGGCGGCGAGTCCGATGGCGAAGATGACTTCGGCGGCAAAGCCGGCGGAGCGGAGTCCGCGGGTGATGGCGCGGAGCGCGTCACTGAAGAGATATCCCGCGATGGCGTACGCACCCACGTAGAAAATCGCGCCGAGGGCGTCGAACTGCAGAAAATCTCCCAGGCGCATTTTCATGCTTCCGGCGAGCGGCGGAGACATGGTGTTGATGCCGGGGATGAACTTGGCAAAGAGCAGCGTCTGCTTTCCGCGGCGATAAAAATATTCTGCCGAGCGGAGAATGCAAGTTTCCGGATTGGCCGAAAGGCGGCACAGAAAGCCGAGCAGCGCCCATCCGCTAACTCTGCCCATGAAATAGAGAATGACATCGCCGGCCATCATCGCCACCACGCCTATGCCGATCACGAAGTACAAATGTAGATCGCCGAAGGCGGTGACCGCGCCGGCGGTCAGGATGGCGAGCGCGGCGGGCACTGGGAGACCGACCGCCTCGGCGAGGCACACTAGCGCCAAGATCAAATAGCCATGGTGCGAGATTAGCGAGAGCAAGTCCTTCATGGTGGATGCGGAACTATCCAGTATAACGCTCCTTTTCGATGCTATTCCGATCGACCTCGGTGCAAGAACTCCTGTTAGAGTGGTACGACTTCAGGAGCTATGAGTTCAGGAGGAGACCTTGTCAGCCGAGAGCCGCCGCTATATCAATCTTCCGAATCGCCCTGCGGGATTGCCTTTCAGTGACGGCGTGCTGGTGGGCGAAACTCTTTATATCTCCGGACGGATTGGCCTCGACCCGGCGACTGGCGAGGCGCCAGAAAGTATTGATGCTGAGATCGAGTTCTTGTTCGACGGCTTCCAGGCTGTTCTCCGCGAAGCCAGCATGACCATGGACGACCTGGTGTGGGTGCAGATCTATTCGCCGGATGTTTCTTTGTGGCAACAGTTCAACGGCGTTTATGTGAAGCTGTTCTCGCGGGAGTTCCCGGCACGGGCGTTTCTGGGATCGGGACCGCTTTTGTTGAATGGGCGATTTGAGATGCTGGGGATTGCGGTGAAGCGGTAGGGCGAATCCCGAACTTGCCGTGCCGCAAGCAGGTGCCAAGCTTCGCTCGGCTTGGACGGCCGGGGCGGCCGTCCCTACGCGAGCAGTGCCGGGCGCTATTTCTCTCTCGCGACAACGAACTCTGGCGCCCACAACAGCGATCTTTTGATCTCCGAATCGGGAAATGTACAGATGGCGTTACGCGCCGACTCGGCATATTGGGCGGCTTCTTTGGAGGCGTAGTCTAGCGAACCATAGCGGTTCAGGATGGTCAGGATATCTGCGTGAGTGACACCGTTGAATGCGCGGTCGTGCAGGACGGTTTCGATTTGATGGCGCTCGGCGGCGGTGCAGTGCTCAAGCGCATGAATGACGGCCATCGTGGCTTTGCCTTCACGAAGATCGCTGGCAACGGGCTTGCCGAGGACACTCTCTGAAGCGGTGAGGTCGAGAACATCGTCCACGATTTGGAAGGCTAGACCAAGCTGGCGTCCGTATTGGCCGAGGCGTTCCTCTTCCTGCGCGGTGGCGCCGCCCAGGATGCCGCCGACTCGCATGCACACCGAGAACAGGCACGCCGTCTTGCGATAGATCAGATCGAGATGCTCCTCGAGCGAGATCAACTTGCCGAGCTTCTCCATCTGGAGCAGTTCGCCCTCGACCATCTGTTGTGTCAGTTCGATCAGGACGTCCAGGATGCGGAAGTTGCGCTCCTGCACCGCGATCTTGAACGCCTGCATGTAAAGCCAATCGCCGGCGAGCACGCACATTGAGTTGCCCCACTGCGTGTTGGCTGCGGGACGACCGCGGCGGAGTTGGGCTTCGTCAATGATGTCGTCGTGAACGAGCGTCGCGGTGTGGATGATCTCGACGACCGAGGCGAGTTTTATCGCGCCGTTGCCCTTGTAACCGAAAAGCTTGGCGGAGAGCAGCAATAGCGCAGGACGGATCCGCTTTCCACCGCCGGCGCGCAGGTACTCGCCGATCTCCGTGATCGCCGCGACATTCGAGACGGTGTCGCGTCCAAATTGCTCTTCGATCGCGACGATGTCGTCACGCAGAAGATCAAAGATTTCTTTCCCGTTGATGGAGGTCGTCGCGCTCAATGCCTTCAGTTTCTCCGTTAATCAGTTGCTGCGGTAATTCGTGAACTGCAGATCGATGCTAAAGTCCTGCTGCTTGACCATCGCGATGATTTCCTGCAGCGTATCGCGATCCTTGCTGCTGATCCGCACTACATCGCCTTGGATGGAGGCTTGCGCTTTCTTCTTCGAATTCTTGACCAGCTTCACGATCTCGCGCGCCTTTTCGATCGGGATCCCCTGCTGCAGCGTGATCTTCTGTTTTACGGTGCTTCCGGCGGCGGGTTCCAACGCGCCGTAGGTCAAGCCTTTCAGGGGGACGCTGCGCTTGACCAGTTTCTGCTGGAAGACGTCGTTCACCGCCTTCATCTTGAATTCATCGGCAGAGTGAAGCATGATCGCGTCCGTGCCTTCCATCGCGATCTGGGATTTCGAGTCTTTCAGATCGAAGCGAGTGCTGACTTCCTTCATCGCCTGCTGGATGGCGTTGGCAACTTCCGCGAGGTCGATTTTGCTCACGATATCGAAACTGTTATCGGGCATGGAATAAATCCAGGTGTCAGGTCTCAGGTGTCAGGCAAAACAGAGGTCCAGCTTCCGGAAACCTAATGCCTGAAATCTCTTTTCACGGATCGCTCACCCCAAATATGTACCCCTGAGAGTAACAGAAGAGAGATTATCTGCGAAGACTGGGCGCTGAAGGTGAGGCGAGGCCGTGAGAGCAGGTCTTTCGCTTCGCTCAAGACGACAAAATTGCGTGAAACTGCGAGTCACAGTCTGCGGTCGGCATTGTCCACTGCGAGTCCAAAGAATTTGTAGAAATTCTGCGTGGTTTGCGAGCCGATCTCTTCTGCGGTCAAGCTGCGCAGTTCGCCGATCTGGCGGGCTACCTCTGTCACGAACGCCGGCTCGTTGCGCTGGCCGCGATGCGGAATCGGTGCCAAGTACGGTGAGTCGGTTTCGATCAGCATGCGGTCGAGCGGAACCATTTGAGCCGCGTCCCGGATCAGCTGCGCTTTAGGGAACGTGATGTTGCCTGCAAAGGAAATCATGAAACCAGTGTCCAACGCGCGTCGTGCATGCTCGATAGTTCCGGTGAAGCAGTGCAGAATGCCGGCCAATCCTGTGGAACTCCAGTGGTTCGCAATCAACGACAGGCAGTCGTCCCATGCATTTTCGCTGTTGTCGGATGGACGGCAATGAATGATGATGGGCAACTTTGCCGTCTTTGCCAATTCCATTTGCTGCACGAAGACTGTCTTCTGAATTTCTCGCGGCGAGTGGTCGTAAAAGTAGTCGAGGCCGATTTCTCCCCAGGCGATCACCTTGGGATGTCGGGCCCATTGCAGCAATTGGGAGTCAGCGGCTTCGCTTGCAAGACTTGCTTCGTGGGGATGAATTCCGACGCTAGCCCAGATTCGGGGATATTCGGGCCTTCCGTCGTATTTTTCTGCCAGCTTTATACCGCAGTCGGCCGTGTCGGGTCCCTCACCGTTTCCGATGGCGAGATAGGCTTCGATGCCGTTCTGTTTCGCACGCGCCAGGACTTCGCTGCGATCGGCGTCGTAGCGCTTGCCTTCGAGGTGGGCGTGGGAGTCGATGAACACGGTCGTTGGTCGTTCGACGAGATCGCGTGGGACGGGCGCCTCGCCCGTCCAAGTCGAGTGCAGCTCGGCAGTGCTATCTCAGCCGCGTGCCGATGGGCACATCTTCCAGAAAACTCGCTAGCACCGGCTTGCCGCCTTCGGGCGACGCCGCGACGATCATGCCGTTTGATTCCAGTCCGCGCAGTTTTCGGGGCGCGAGGTTCGCTACGATCACGACTTTGCGTCCTATTAATGTTTCCGGCTCATACGCTTCGGCGATTCCAGCGACCAGTTGTCGGACTTCGGTTCCGAGATCGACTTCCAGGCGCAGCAATTTGTCGGCGCCCTTTACGCGTTCAGCGGTCTTTACTTGCGCCACGCGCAGTTCTACTCTCGCGAAGTCGTCGATGCTGATCTTGCCATCGGGAATTGTCGCGGCTGGCTTGGCGGGCGCGGTCTGGCTGGCCGACATTGTGGCGGGCTGCCGAGCTTCGCCCGGCTGGACGGGCGAGACGCCCGTCGCTCCACTTTGTTCTTCCATTTGCTGCATCCTTTCTACTGCCGACTTGTCTGCCCGTGGAAACACCGGCTGCACCTCACCCAACTTTGTGCCGAGACGCAGCTGTCCCCACTGCAATTGCGTTAGGTCGAATTTCTTAATATCCCCGAGTCCCATCTGCGCCCAGATCTTCGCGGTGGCGTCGGGCATTACCGGATGCGCGAGGGCGGTTACAATCCGCAGAGCTTCGGCGCTGGTGTAGAGCACAGTTGCCAGGCGCGAGCGGCTCTCTTCGTCCTTCTTTTCGTCCAGAGCCCAGGGTTCGTTTTCAACGATATATTTATCTACGGCGGCTACCAGTCCCCAGGCTGTTTCGAGAGCGCGCGAGAACTGGAACTGGTCAAACAGTGTGCCGTAGTCGGCGATCACCTTTTTTGCGGCGTCCGCAATGGCGGCATCGGCCGGGGTGTGCGCTGCGTGCGAGGGGTACGGTACTTCACCCTTGAAATAGCGGGTAATCATGGTCAGGGTGCGGCTGGCGAGATTGCCGAGTCCATTCGCTAGGTCGGAGTTGTAGCGCTGCACCAGCGCATCGAAACTGAACGATCCATCCTGCCCAAAGACGACTTCCCGCAGCAGGAAGTATCGGAGGGCGTCGGCGCCGAGCACATCCACAATGGTTTCGGCGCGCACGATATTTCCGCGCGACTTCGACATTTTGCTTTCTTCAAACAGCAGCCAGCCGTGCGCAACGATGCCCTTCGGCAACGGTAATCCGGCAGCGAGCAGAAACGCCGGCCAGTAGACGCAATGGAAGCGCACGATTTCTTTGCCGATCATGTGCACTTCAGCCGGCCAGTACTTGTCGAATTTGCTGGTGTCCTTTGAGCCATAGCCGAGCGCGGTAATGTAGTTTGCCAGCGCGTCGAGCCAGACGTAGATCACATGCTTGGGATCGTCCGGCACGGGGATACCCCAGGAGAACGTCGAGCGGCTGATGGAAAGATCGCGCAGGCCCCCGCGCACGAAGGAGAGCACTTCATTGCGCCGCGTCTCGGGGCGGATGAAGTCGGGCTGCTCGGTGTAAAGGCGGATTAACTGGTCCTGGAACGCCGAGAGCTTGAAAAAGTAATTCTCTTCCTTCACCGTTTCAGTGGGGCGGCCGCACTCAGGGCAGGGCGCACCCGGACCGACGGAATCTACGTAGAGTTCGTCAAATACACAGTATTGGCCGGTATAGTGGCTCTTGTAGATGTGGCCGTTATCTTTTATGCGCTTCCATAGAGCCTGCACGCCCTGCTTGTGCCTGTCCGACGTGGTCCGGATGTAATCATCGTAGGTCAAGCCCATGCGATCCCAGAGCGTGCGGAATTCCGCCGAGATTTCATCGGTAAACTGCTGCGGCGTTTTGCCTGCAGCTTGGGCTGCACGCTCGATTTTTTGACCGTGCTCGTCGGTGCCGGTCAGGAACCAGGTGTCATCTCCAAGCATGCGGTGGCGACGGGCGATCGTGTCGCAGGCGAGCGTGGTGTAGGCGTGGCCAATGTGCGGACGTGCATTGACATAGTAGATCGGGGTCGTGATGTAGAACTTTTTGGTCATTAGAATTAGAATACGAATTCCGTCTTGTTTCGCCGGCTTAAATCTTTACCACAGGGGACACAGAGGATCACAGGGTAAACCTTTCTTCTCTGTGATTCTCTGTGTCCCCTGGGGTTCAAGCCTTTTGCTCGCGGCGAAGATACTGCTGGATCGCTTCCTGCATCACCGTCCGGAGCGGCACATGTTGCGTTTCCGCCAGGGTGCGGCAGTCTTCATATTCCGGCGCGTAGTTGGAGAGGCTGCCATTCATGTTCGCGATCTTGATGCGCACCGGACCCCAGGTCGTATCCACCGTTTCCCATCGTCGCGAGAGCGTCTGTCGTTGTTCCTCGTGGCGGCGCACGCCCAGGGTTGTGGTCTCGGAAAAGATTGTCTTGGTCAAGCGATTCGCGTCTTCCATTTTCGCAAGCACGGTTAGCAATGCGCCGGGACGGCTTTTCTTCATTTGCACCGGGACGCTGAACACATCCAGCGCTCCTTCGGCCAGTAACCTCTCCATGGCGTAGGCCAGCACCTGCGGGCTCAGGTCATCGAGGTTCGCTTCGAGCACGGTGATCCTTTCATACGATGCATTCGCTCGATCTGTCGGCTCAGCTTCTCCAATCGTTATGCGCAGCAGGTTCGGGTGCTCGGGGAAATCTCGAGTTCCCGCACCGTATCCCGCCTTTTCGATCTTCATCGCCGGGAACGGTGCGAACCGGACGCTCAGCGTCTTTGCGATCGCCGCGCCTGTGGGCGTCACCAGTTCGACCTGTGGTCCCGACGAATACACTGGCGCATTCTGAAGCAACTTCAGCGTTGCTGGCGCCGGTACAGGAAGCGTTCCGTGCGCGCACTTGACGGTTCCACCTCCGACGTTTAGCGGTGAGCACACCCATTCTTCGACCGCCAGAGATTCCGCTCCCACCGCGGCGCACACGATATCGACCATGGCATCGACGGCGCCTACTTCGTGAAAATGGACTTGATCGATGGAGGTGCTGTGAATCTCGGCTTCGGCTTGGCCCAGGGTTTCGAAGATGCAAACCGCTGTCGCCTTCGCCTCGTCTCCGATCGCTGCCTCTTCGATGATCTTTCGAATCTCCGTCAGGGTGCGACCGTGTTCGTGGCGATGTTCATTAGAACGTTCGTGGCTGTGCGAGTGTTCATGTGGGTGATCGCGTCCGTGCTGCTCCCAGAAAACTTCGCGCGGCAGATCTTTTTCGCCATTGCCGTACACGTCTACTTTGGTTGCCGAAATTCCGGCCCGTGCTACCCGCGAAATCTCCAACCGCGCACCGATATCGAGCGCCTTGACCGTGTCTTCCAGAAGCTTTGGAGACACTCCGGCATCTATCAGCGCGCCTAGAAACATGTCGCCGCTGATACCGGAAAAACAGTCGAGGTAGGCTATGCGCATAATTCAAAAACTTGAACCACAGGGGACACAGAGGTTCACAGGGGAAACCCAGAAAGATTGCGTCTGTGCACCTCTGTGTCCTCTGTGGTTAGGATTTTCGCCGATGCCGCGTGAAACCTTCATCATAGGGAACGCTCTCCCCTGCGTCAAACCCGCCGTCCGGGGCGAGTTTGTTAGAATCACTGTTCCTTCAATAAGTTAGAGGGCATCCTTGTATCGAGATCTGGAACGCCGGCTAGTCGCCCATCTGCGCGAGTTTCTGCGTCGTACCTACGGCTTGGAAATACCCGACATCGTCGTGGAGCAGCCGCCGAAAATCGAATTTGGCGAGTATGCGCTGCCGATCGCTTTCGAACTTGCCCGGAAACTTCGCAAGGCGCCGCGCAAAATTGCCGAAGAGATCGTCGCCGGAGTCGGTGCGATTCCCGGTTTTGAGAAATTCGAGGTGGCGGGCGCGGGGTACATTAACGTCCGTGTAAGGCGCGCCGAGTTGGCTGCAGCGCTCGCCGCGGATCGTTCTCTCGCAGATCAGTCCCCGGCCGCGGATGTTCCCACCGGCAAAGTGTTGGTCGAGCATTCGAGCATCAATCCCAACAAGGCGGCGCATATCGGGCATCTGCGCAATGCCATTCTCGGCGATACATTTGTTCGTTTGCTGCGCTTTGCGGGTAGGGAAGTGGACGTCCAGAACTACATCGACAACACCGGAGTGCAGGTTGCCGACGTGGTGGTTGGGTTTCTGAATATCGAGAAAAAGTCCCGCACTGAAGTCGAGGCGCTTGCCGCCGCGCCTCGGTTCGATTATGTGTGCTGGGATCTCTATGCCCGCGTTTCGCAGTGGTACGAAGCGGACAAGGCGAACCTGCAGGCGCGCGCTGCTGCGCTGCACTCGATTGAAGAAGGGAACAATGAGACGGCGGCGATTGCGGACTTGATTTCCGTTGCTGTGCTTCGGCGCCATCTCGAAACGATGGACCGGCTCGATATTGAGTACGACTTCCTGCCTCGGGAGAGCGAGATACTGCATCTGCATTTCTGGGAGGCTGCGTTTACTAAGCTTAAGGAAGCCGGGGTGCTTACTTACGAGAACGAAGGCAAGAATAAAGGGTGCTGGGTTATGCGGCGGGCGGGGACAGCCGCGGCTAAACCCTTAACCACAGGGGGCACGGGGGACACAGGGGAAAAGACCACAGAGGAAAAGATCACAGAAGAGGACCAGAAGGTCATCGTTCGCTCCAACGGCACGGTCGGGTACGTCGGCAAAGACATCGCTTATCACATGTGGAAGTTTGGGCTGCTGGGGCGGGATTTCGGCTATCGGAAATTCTATCGGTATCCCAATGGCCACGACTGCTGGATTTCGACTACCGGCGGCGAGAAAGATCATCCCCACTTTGGCGATGTGGCTGAGATTTACAACGTCATCGATGCTCGACAGTCCGAGGCGCAGAACACGGTGATTGAAGCTTTGCGTGGACTTGGCCACGGCGAAGCGGCCGATCGCTACACGCACTTTTCCTACGAGATGGTTGCACTCACTCCGCGCTGCGCTGCTGAACTTGGATACACACTTAGCGAAGAAGATAAGGCTAGATCGTGGATCGAGGTTTCGGGCCGCAAGGGCTTTGGCGTGAAAGCGGACGATCTCCTGGATGCTCTGATCGCGTCGGCTGGCAAGGAAGTGGATGCGCGTCATCCTGAACTAAGTGAAGCGGAGCGCGCCGGCATTGCTACCCAGCTCGCCATCGGGGCGCTGCGATACTTCATGCTGAAGTTCACGAAACAATCGGTGATCGCTTTCGATTTCAAGGACGCTCTAAGTTTTGAGGGTGATACAGGCCCTTACGCGCAATATGCGGTCGTGCGCGCTTCCAATATTTTCCGCAAGGGTGGATTCGATCCGGATAGCTTCGGTCGAGACGCTTCTGGCCGCGTTTCTACGTCGACGAGCAATGCTGTTGCTGGCGGAGACGCGGCAAGCCGCGTCTCTATGGAGGATTTTGCTCGCTTCCTTGACGGCGAATCCTCGAACAACATCTGGGAGCTTTGGCTGGCGGCGGCTAAAACCTCTTATATCGTCAGCCAGTGCATCGCGACCACTGAACCTGCTTATCTCGCCAAGCATGCCTTCCAACTGGCGCAGCTTTTCAATACCTTCTATCACCGTTATCCGATCTTGAATGAAGCGGATGAGGGGCGGAAAAAGTTCCTGCTGGCAACCGTGGCCGTGGTTCGCCGCGAGCTTATTCGGGTTCTCGCTGCGATGGGGATCAGTGTTCCGCCGGTCATGTGAGCCAGTCGTCCGCGCCTTGCATCTTCTCTGCCCCAGGCAGCATCCGTAATAGTAGAGATAATCATATGAAGAAGAACATTCTTGCAATAGTGCTAGTAAGTCTGGCAGTGACAACGTTGAGCGCTGCCGCCGCCTCGGGGAACCCTCCGCAGATGCCGCGCACTCTGGCCAACGCCCGCTTCGTATACGTAGCGGCCTACGATGGCGATCAATTCGATCCCAACCTATTGCCCGATGATCGCGCCGCCATTGCTCGCGTCGAGGATGCAATCCAGAAGTGGGGAAAACTCACGTTGGTGTACCGTGCTCAGGATGCCGATATCATCCTGATGGTGGAGTCTCGACCGTCGGAAGATGTGCTGGCTGTCTATGATGCGCACGGTGGTGATGCGCAGAGCGGGCCTTCGCAGACTTATCTTTGGCGGGTGATGGGGCGCGGTGGGCTGCAAAAGAGCGAGATCCCGCTGTTTTCGCAGTTTGAGAAGGCTTGGGACAAGATCACCAATTGAGGCTGTCGCGTCCCTCTGGCGAGTTGTTGCCCAGGGTTTCGCAAGTGGCTAGTGCAATCAGTCGCCGCATGTCGATGAAAGCAGACAGTATAAAATTTCTACGGTTTGTATCGCGATTGCGTAGGTCCGGGATTGATGCGTTTCCCACAGCGATCTTCCAAGGCATTGATATAAAATGATTTATCAATTTCTGCTGCGAATTTGAAATGGCATCCGCCGTGCTTTAACAAGAGCGGGTCCAGTTCACAGACTTTTAGCAGGATCTGGAAAATAGATTTCAGGAAGAGCAATATTTGGGCGAAGGAGCCCTCAACCCTATGAATCGCACCTCGTTGACCCTAATGCTGGCGGCGACAGTGGTCGCATCTATCGGATGTTCAACCAAGAATTACGTCCGTCAACAGACGACGCCACTCATCAACAAGACCAATGAACTCGACGACATGACCGCGAAGAATTCGAAAGATATCAAGGACGTCGATCAGCGTGCCCAGGCTGGAATCCAAGGCGTGCAGGCCCGTACCGCGGAGGTAGACCAGAAGGCTATGGCTGCAGGAAGCGAAGCCGATAAGGCGCAGATGGCGGCGAATGGCGCTACGCAGCGGGTGGACGCTCTGACCAACACGGTCATCAACCTCGATAACTATCGCCCAGTGGTAGAGACCGCGGTGCATTTCGGATTCAACAAGGACAATCTGACGAAAGACGCCAGAGAGGCGATCGATCAGCTGGCCGCCAGCGTTTCCACTACCAAGGGATACATCATTACGGTAGAGGGCGCGACCGACTCGGTGGGCACCTCGGAGTACAACTACGATCTGAGCCAGCGCCGTGCGAATGCTGTGATTCAGTATCTGGCTGCGGAGAAGAGCGTTCCGGCCTACAAGATTTATCTGATTGGGCTGGGTAAGGATAAGCCGGTCGAGACTAATAAAACCCGCGACGGTCGCGCCAAGAACCGTCGCGTGGATATTCGGCTGATGACCAATACTGGGGAAGGAACGACCCCAGCAAAGGCGCCCAGCGACCAGACTCCGACGGCGAGCGCGAATCCGCCGTCTCTGTAAACACAAGTTTCCCCTCCTCCCCGGAGGACTTTGCCAAACCAGGTCGCCCCATTATGTGGGCGGCCTGACTTTTTTTCTGGCGCTTGTGTGGACGGGCGAGGGCGCCCGTCTCTCCACTAGCATCGCGATACAATAGAGTCGTGCGTATTCGATTTCTGATTGTTTTATTGGCGCTGCTGACGGCCGTTTCACTGGCACAAGATTCCTCGGACAAGGCCGCCGCCCGCAATCGCGAGGCTGAGGAAAGCTCCAGCCGCGACACGAGAATCGATATCAGCCCGCCCAAAAATGACGCCAAGAACCATCCCGCCAGCAAGGCGGCCGTCGAAGATCTCGACATCCCCGAGAATATTGATGTTTCCGGCGTCCAGGAGTTCCATCCGTGGAACCCGATGAAGGCGCTGAAAAACATTGAGGTGGGCGACTTTTACTTCAAGCGCAAGAACTACAAAGCCGCGCTCGAACGCTACAAGGAAGCTCTTTACTACAAAGATGGCGACGCCCTTGCCAGCTTCCGGCTCGCCGTGTGCCAGGAAAAACTGGGAGATAAAGGCGAAGCCAGGAAATACTACGAGCAGTATCTGAAGATTCTTCCCGAGGGTCCGTTTGCCAAGGATGCGCACGCTTCGCTGGATCGGCTTGCGAAAGCTCAGTGAGCTTTCGGTGATGTGATGGAGTGACGGGCGTCTCGCGCGTCCCGCCGGGCGGGGACGCCCGGCTCTCCACTAGTGCTACTTCTCCACCCTAGAAAATTCCCCGGTAGATGCGTTCACGGCCACCCGCAGTTTGGCGGTCTCGCGATCGGTTCCGTAGATTACGTGCCACAGCAGTTCGTTCGCCTGGCGGTTCCAGTCCAGCACATAAAAAACGGGTGTGTTGGGTTCTTTCTCCAGCACCTTGTCTCCGCCGTGCTGCTGGGCGATGGCGAAGGCCTTGTCGGTATCTGCTTTGAGAAACTGGACATTGAAAATCTGAGTGCTGGAATTCGTTGGGCTGTAGGTGTCGTCGACACTGTGAGAAATATCGCTGTTTGCCCAGGTAAAGAATTTGGTCGAGTGCTTCGACGGCGAGGCGAATCCGGCGCGCCACTCTGCCGCCTTGCCGTCCCTGCCCTTGGAGTCGGCTTCCGGGTGTGATTCTGCGCGATACGGTTGAGCATCCGGCGCCCAGATGCGAGCGGAGATGTAGCACTTGAAGAAGGCGCTGCTTCCGGTGATCGCCTCCGAAGCCTTCGGTTGGGGCGTCTCCGACGCGGCTGGCTTGGATGGCTCCGAAGAGCACCCGGCCATCAATGTCAGTGTCAGTATCAGTCCGGCTGCTAGAATTCCGACGAATAGTTTTTTCATTGAGGATTTCCTGATCGGGCTTTCTGTTCGCGAATCATATTCGCGAATCATTGTACTGAAACGACGCCATGGATTCCTATCTCGAACGTTTGCGGCAGGAACTCGAAGATGCAATAGGAGACGCCAGCCCAAGCGACTTGGCGCAGGCTCCGGTTGGAAAATGGAATGCAGCCCAGATTCTGGAGCATCTTTTTCTGACCTACAAGAGCATGAACCGCGGCTTGGCAAAATGTCTGGAACAGGGTACTCCTTTGGTTACGCGCGCCAGGTTGAAGCATCGCGTGGCCGCGCTGCTCGTCGTGAATCTCGGATATATGCCGGTAGGCCGCAAAGCTCCAGAACGTGCGACACCGCGAGGAATGCCGCCGGAGGACTTTCAGCAAGCCATCGCGCCCGAGCTTCAGAGGATGGGCTCGGGCCTGGACGATTGCGAGCGCAGGTTCGGAGCTGGGACGAAAATTATGGACCACCCGTTCCTCGGTCCTTTGACGGCCGATGAGTGGCGAAAGTTCCACTGGGTCCACGGACGGCATCACGCGCGGCAGATTCGGGAGCGGATTGGGACCGCGCGCTGAGTAATGTGGTGGAGAGCCGGGCGCCCTCGCCCGGCGGGACCCTTCGACTCCGCTCAGGGCAAGCTCGCGGGGCGTCCGTCGCTACACTCCAACAGTAAGGATTTACTTCTTGTCGCTGGCGTCGTCCTTGTCCTTCTCCACAATTCCAGCCTTGCGCGCCTGCTCCCGCATCTGGTCGAGTTCCTGTTGGGCGGCAGCAGCCGCTTTCTGTTTTTCTTCGACATCGGTCTTGTACTGCGCGTCGTCCTTATCATACTGGGCGGAGTCGCGCAGGCGGGTGCCCGCATCTCCATAAAAGGCGGCGGCGCGCAGGCGATGTTCGCGCTGATCGAGGTCGAGTTCGTGGTTCAGGGAGTCGATCTTCTGCTTCTGCTGGTCGAGCTTTTTCCTCCAGTCGTCCGCCGTCTTCTGGCGTTCGGCAGCGGCCGCGGCGGGATCGACGGCGGCCGCTTTTGCGGCTGGCGTGGAGTTGGGGTTCGCGGCCCCTTGCCCAGCGGTGGCAGTGGCGGGCGGCGGTCCGACTACGCTCAGGGTTTCGTTGATAGGAAGATTGTCGTTATCGTAGTGGCGGGTGGTCGAAGTCGGCTCGCCTTTTTTCTTGCGAGCCGCCCGCGCGTAATCCCCGAGAGACTGAGCGGCTGCGCCGCTGACCCCCAACAGGAGCAGAGTGCCGATTGCCATGAGTTTTGTGTGCTTCATGTGATCATCCTTTCACAAGCCCGCGATTCTGATCGCAGCCTGCAATTACTAATATCAAGAACTTGTGGTTGCAGCCTGGACGCCTCCCAGGAAACTGCCAATGGTCCGATCCAAATTCGCCGCTTCGTGGGCGATACCGTCCGCCAACTGGCGTGCCAGCTCCGGGTCGCGGCTGCGCGCCAGTTGCTGCGCACATCCCACGATCGTAGTCAGAGAATCGCGCAATCCCAGCGCGAGTTCGGAGGAGATTTCCTGGTGCATCTTTTGATCGTGCCGGATGCGCTCGATGTCGGTCTTGTCAGTGAGCACAAGAGTCGTGCCCATAAGGCTTGCGTCTTCGGCCAGAACTGGCGAGGCCGTCACTTCGAGGATGTGGCTTTCTCCATCCGGTGTGAAGAAATTCACCACCAGCCCTCGAACGTCTGCCTTGCCGGCCAAGGCGGGAGCAAGAGCTTGCTCAACGCTCGAACTCGAAGTCGAATCCGAGCTTGAACTATTGTTTTCCGGGCGCAGCCTCGTGGAGCGGAAAAGATCGGCGGCATGCAGTCCCACCGGCGAGGCGAATCCCAGGAGCTTCCGCGCAGCCGCGTTCGCTTGTCGCACCAGACCGTTGGTATTGAGAAACAGTACCCCGCAGGAAAGGTTCGAAAGTATCGTGGAACTCAGCGTGTCGGAGGCCTTGGCTTTTCTGCGGTCCGACAGCTGCTGGGTGGCGAGCTCATGTTTTTGCTGCTTCAGTTGCTGAATGACGGCATGATAGGCGTGTACGGGCAATCCCTCCGCTGCCAAGGGAGCCGAATTCAGCGCTTCGGATTCCGAGAGGAGATTCTTCCGCAGGAGCCGAATCGTGAATAAGCCCAACCCGAAAGCGGTGATGGCAAGAACCAGAAGCAGGGCCATGCGCAACGCCATCGGATTCAACAGCAGGGTCACAGCGCCCTCCAATACCAGTGCAGGAGGCGGTTTCCAAACAGGAACGACAAGAGCGCCATGCCGCCGAGGAAGACGCCGAACGGCATCTCGTAGTAGCGGAGTGCCAGGCGTGCCGATTGCCATGCGCGTCGGCGGGCCTCGTTTACAGAAGTACTGGACGAAGCACGGCGCGCCTCAATCCGGCGAAAGCGCTTGATCCAAACGGCGAGAACCGTGCTCAGTCCAAAAAGCGAGCCCGCCAGCGATGCCGCAAAAATGGTCAAAACCGTGAGCTTGGTTCCGAGGAAAGCGCCGATTAGCGCCATCAGCTTGACGTCACCGAATCCCATCCCTTCGACACCACGAGCTCGCAGGTAAATGGCGGCTGCGCCGTATAGAAACGAGGCGCCGACCGCCGCTCCGAGGAGCGAGTCTGAGAGGGACCAAATTCGCCACGAAATCTCGCTTCTCATAGCGGGTGATACCAGACCCGGAATGATTCGCGAAGCCAGGTCATTGACCGGAACCAAGAGGCTGAAGCCGATTCCGAGGGCCAGTCCGGGCAGGGTCATCGCGTCCGGAAGAAGCTTGGTTTCCGCGTCTGTAAAGACCAATCCCAATAGCAGGTAGCCGAGCACAACGCACTTCAGTGCCGCCAGAGTCAAGCCAAAATGGGTGTAGCAGCCGAGAAAGAGCAAGCCCGTGAGGAGTTCGATTACAAGGTAACGCGGTGATATGGGCTGCTTGCACGAACGGCATTTTCCCCGAAGAATGAGCCAGCTCAGCACGGGCAGGTTGTGGTAGAGCGGGATCGGATCTCCGCAGTGCGGGCACGCAGAGCGCGGCGTTACCACTGACTGGCCGCGCGGCAACCTGTAAATACACACGTTCAGGAAGCTGCCAAAGCACAGCCCCAGAGCGAAGATCGCAGCTTCAAGAAAAGGTTCCACGTCGGCTAAGTACTCAGTCTGCTTGGATTTGGGATGATTATAAGCCGCTGCCGCAGGGCATTCTAAGTACGAAGGTCATTGTACTTTTGCGGCACCGCTGCGGCTCGCAAGTCATTGTGAGGAAAGAGGAAACTCGTCTTCACGTCACCGGCAGATTTCGCGCGGGCGGGGTAAAAAGACGAAAACCAGAGTTCCCCCCGCACCCATCTGCCCGGCCACCGCGCTCGACCCGCGTTACTGCGGAGTATCCAACTTTCGGCGGCCTGAGTCGGGGCCCTTGTCACTCAACGTCACCGTCAATGGCGATCGCAAGGTGAAGCTTAGCACTGTCTCGGAGGGCAATATGATCTGCTGGCCCTTTCCGGCGGCCTGTACGCCACCGCCTACTCCGCCGCCTGCTGCCGCGCCGATGCCCGCGCCCTTTCCGCCGCCTGCGATGCCACCGATGATGGCCCCAATCACTGCACCCGCTCCGACCTTCTTCGCCGTATTCGTCGTGCGATTTTTACCTTCGCGGCGATATGGGTCGGCCTCGAGGCCATACAATTTGCCACCGACCGAAATCGAATCCAGCTGCAGAACCAGTAGTGATTGTCCCGCGAATTTTCCCGCGCTCTTTACGTCCACGATGTGACCCTTCACGTCGTAGCCGGAGGGGACAGCTGCGTCTCCATCCGTAGGAAGAGGCGAGTCAAGTGTCGCGCGGAATGTTTGCCCGGGCTGCGCTTTTTCGGAATCAATTGGATCAAGTAGCCGAATCGCCATGGATGTTCCCAACGGCACCGTGACTCTTCTCGGAGGCGGTGGCGGCGTTACCGGAGGCGCGGATGCGGCCGGTGCTGCCGGGGCGGGAGCGGAATTCTCGTTCGCCGCTGTGTTGGATGATTCCGCGGGCGGCGGTGCGGCTGACGCCATCTCCGTGGAATCTGGTTCCGCCCGATGCCGATGATGTGGCGTGCTCGGATGCGGTTTGGCCGAGTGAGGATTAGCCGAAGACCTCGCCGATGCTGGCGGCGCCTGGGCCATCTGGTCCTCGGCGCTCGTTGCCGCCGCCGACCCGGTCTCCAGATTGTTCACTACTTCCTTGATCCCCGGCGTCGCGGACGCATAGCGGGCCGCTGCCTCGCGCTGCGTTTCATTCTCGACCTTCCCCGAGAGCGTTGCCACCCCACCCGAGGTCTGCACCGTAATCTGCTTGTCGTGCAAGCCGGAGTCCTGATCAAGCTTGGATTGAATCTGGCTGGTCAACTGGCTGTCATCCGGCGCTTTGGTGCAGGCCAAGCCGATGGCCAGGATGCCAAGCAACAAAATCACTGAAGAACGTTTACCTGCCTTGAAGCTCATGAGCGCTCCCGATTCAACGAGAAATATGATTATCTAGTTTAGATGCAGGCGGGCTCTGGTTTACAGGGAAAATCGGGACGAAAATGTGTACGGCGCAGATGCGTGCAGCGCAGTCGGCTCACGTTTCAAGCCCGGTCGCAAGTCAGTCTCGGTCTTTGTGGAGAAATTTATAGTCGAGGATGGACGCTGCCAATTCGTTTGAGTCTTCGGTTTTGTCAACCGCGTCTTTGGTACGAATCAAGCGGCCCTGGCAAAGGACACTACTGTTCTTTTGTCCGGAGATCTCTTCGGGCATCTCGAATATCAGTTCCACCAGCGCATTGGCCGGCAGTTGCTGGGGGCCGTGAAACAGCACGCCCGACTGGCTGATGTTCTGGATCAGGCCTTCGTACCAGGTGCTGAGATTCTTCCCGCGGTATCGGACGGGAAGCTTCGATCGCAGCCGCCGTGCCCGGGGCATCCAACTCGGTTGCTTTTTACTGGAGCGGCGGCGGACGGTAGTTGTATCCGCCATCGGCTCGTCGACCCGATTTCCGCGACGCATGGTCTTCCAGTCGTACTGGTAAGCGGAGGCGCACACCAGGCAGACTTGGTAGTACTCTCCATTGGCCGCGCGGCGCGGCCAGGAAAACTCGTGCGAACAGCGTCCCAGCATAAAAACATCCATGAGTTTTTGCGGCATGATGACGAGTAGTGCCCCCTACCAACAGATAGATTCATCTTGCGACGGCTTCGTCATTCTGGATAGGTTACTTTCGTGTATCGCCGTTTTGGCCTTATGCTTTCCCATATGTCACGAACCGCACCAACGCGTAAGGGCTTCGTCCTCGCTGGAGGCAAGAGTTCCCGCATGGGCGGCGGCCCGGGTAATGACAAAGCTTTTCTGGAGTTTGACGGCCAAACACTGCTGGATCGTGCGCTGGCCGTGATGGGCACGGTCTGCGACCGCGTGGCGATTGTCGGCGACCCTGCCAAGTTTACGAAATACGGACCTTCGACAGATGGATCAGTCGTGGCGGACATTTTCCCCGGATGCGGTCCCCTCGCCGGCATTCACGCCGCGCTTGTGCATTCATCTGCTGACTTGAACCTGATGCTTGCAGTGGACATGCCCTTCGTCTCCAGGGAACTTCTTGCGTTTCTTTTTGCGGCGGCTGAAGAGAGCGACGCCATCGTTACCGTGCCTCGCAGCGGCAACGGACTTCAGCCGCTCTGTGCGGTCTATCGACGCGACTTCTCCAGCGTCGCCGAGCAAGCTCTGCGGGCTGGGAAGTATAAGATCGATGCGGCGTTTTCCAGCGTGTCCGTAAGGGTGATTGAAGAGGGCGAACTAGCGGCTGCTGGTTTCTCCGAGCGGAGTTTTTTCAACGTGAACACGCCGCAGGACCGCTTGGCGACCGAGGGCCTCGCCGATGTTTCGGGCCGCTCTCGTCCAATCCGGTGATAAAATTGGCAGCGATTTTGCGGAGGTCCACTATGAGAGGCATCTCGCGCGCCGTCGCCCTGTTGCTGGTTTGCCCGCTCTTGTCGTTGGCGCAGAATCCAGCCGGCCAACTCCCCACCTCCGATCAGAACTCTATCCTGAATCTCTACGACGCCTTCGGCTACCAGAAGCGAGGCACGATTCTGGACTGGGGTTTCTCGGCGCTTGTCCGGTACAACAGCAAGACTATTCTCTTTGACACCGGCAATAACGCCGATAAGTTCGAGCACAACGTCAAAGCCTTGGGCGTGGACCTCAACCAGGTGGATATCGCCGTGCTGTCGCACCGTCACTATGACCATATTTCGGGCTTCGACTACATGTTAAAGGTCAAGCCCATGGTCAAAGCTTATCTGCCCGCCGATCCCGCGTTGGGCGCTCCAATGCGCTACACATTCTCCCATGATGCAAAGGAATCTCTGGCCGGAATGCCGCCGGAGCAACTGTACTTCGGCGGCCGCATCAATTCAATGAACGACTACAAGCCCGGCGACCGCTTTCACGGCGCCAACCAGGAGTTTGTGCCGGCCAGCCGGGAGATTGCTCCCGGTATTTATCTGATTGTCACTCGCTCGGTCATGATGGGAGACTTCAACGCCTATCCACCGAACGAACCCGGACATCCTGACCTCGCAGGTTTTCCCGAGCTATCGCTGGCGCTGAAGACGGAAAAGGGAATCGTCCTGATCACGGGATGCTCGCACAGCACAGTCGAGGCGATTATCCGCGCAACCAAGCAGTATCTCGGAACCAACATCGAACTAGTCGAAGGCGGATTCCACTTGTTTCCCTATGACGCCACCTACATCTCGAACCTTGCCCACCTAATGAAAGATGATCTCGGAGTGCGGCGAGTGGCTCCCGCCCATTGCACGGGCAACCTTGCCTTCAAGATTCTCCGTGATGTCTACGGTGAGAATTACAACTACGCGGGCCTGGAATCCGAGGTGACGTTCCCGCACTGACGTTGCGTCTTTCGATGCCGCCGCGGCTATCGAAGCGCTTATGGGGCTTCGCCCCGCCGGAGAGCCGAGGGCGGCGGCTGTCCCTATGTTTCGCTTGAGTTGCGCTGGCATCTCATGCCATGCTGATAGCCCATGGCTGCGGACGCACTCTCTCCCTACATCGAGTTTAAGGACGTCTCCAAGGCATTCGGCGATCGGGTCGTTCTCAAGGACGTCAACTTCGAGGTGTTGCCTGGCGAAATGGTCTGCATTCTTGGCCGCAGCGGCGTCGGAAAATCGGTGGCGCTCCACAACATCATGGGGTTCCTTAAGCCGGATTCTGGCCGGGTCATTGTCGCCTGTCAGGACATTACCGACTACAACGAGGTCCAGCTCGAAGAAATCCGCAAGAAAGTCACCATGGTGTTCCAGAACGGTGCCCTCTTCGATTCCTTAACGGTCGGTGAAAACGTGGCCTTCCCCCTGCGCGAAAAAAGAGAGCTTTCAGAAGAGCAGATCTTCCAGGTTGTCGATGGCCTCCTTGAAATGGTCGGCGTCAAGGAGATGCGCGACCTGTTGCCTTCCGACCTTTCGACCGGCATGAAACGGTCCGTCGCCATCGCGCGAGCGCTGTCCGCCCAACCCGAGTGCGTGCTTTACGACGAGCCCACTACCATGGTGGATCCGCTGATGGGCAATCTGCTCGGCGATCTCATCGCCCGGCTCAAACTGCAACTGCACCTGACCTCAGTCGTCGTCACGCACGACATGCGCCTGGCCAAGAAGCTGGCCGATCGTATCGTCTTCCTGCACGAAGGCCGTGCGATTTTCTTTGGGCCCTACAAGGAAATGGAGAAATCGACCGAGCCCATCATTCATGAGTTCCTAGAGTTGGATGAGTTGAAGCTGGAAGCGTAGAAGGCAAACCAGACTCGCTGGTGGAGAGCCGGGCGTCCCCGCCCGGCCACCCAGCCTTAGACGGGCGAGACGCCCGTCGCTCCACTAAAAGCCTTGCCGCACCAATTCCTCCACGGTGATCGAACTCTGGGCGGGCTCGCCTTTCACCATCTTCTCGACGTACTTCGCGATCAGGTCGGCCTCGAGGTTCACAGGGTCTCCCGGCTTCAGCGATCCGAGATTCGTCATCTCTACGGTATGGTGAATGATCGCGATGGCACACGTGAAAGCGGAGCGATTCGGCTCGATCTTAGCGACGGTCAGGCTGATGCCCTCGATCGAGATCGAGCCTTTGAATACCGTGTACTTCGCGATCTCTCCCGGGATTTCAATATGCAGCCACCAGTTCTCGGAATCCGCGATCCGCTCTAACTCGATCAGTTTGCCGACGCCATCGACGTGCCCCTGGACGAAGTGGCCCCCGAAGCGGCCGTCAGCCTTCATCGGCAACTCCAGGTTTACGCGCGCGTCCTCGCGTAGCCTTGAAAATGAAGTTCGCGCCCACGTTTCTGGCGCAAGGTCCGCGCAGAATGATTTTGGTTTGATGTCAAGCGCCGTCAGGCACACGCCGCTTACCGCGACGCTGTCTCCAACGCCCAATTGTTTCGGAGTGGTCGCAGCTTCGACGGTGATCCGGCGGTTCTCACCGCGCTGCTCGATCTTTACGACCTTGCCCACTTCCTCGATGATTCCGGTAAACATCAGCTATTCACCTCCCGCCATTGGATCACTATCGAAGATAACACCCGCAATTCGTATATGGTGAATGCAGGTAGAGCAAAAAGCCTTTGCGTCGTTACAATAATTCCGCACGCGGAGAATACCGATGGATAACACGACCCGCCGATCTTTTATTGTGAAGGCGACTGCCTTTGCCGGGGCGTTGGCCATGACGAAGGCGACTTTTGGTGCTAGCGCCGACACCGAACTGATCTCCCGCATGACGTGGTTCAATGAGCCCGCCGCATCGAAGAGAGTCGGTGAAAAGCTGATCGTGCACACCCGTCCTAAGACCGACTTCTGGCGCAAGACTTTTTACGGCTACATTACCGACAACGGTCACTTCCTGCACATGCCGGCCGATGGCGACTTCACCTTGGAGGCTCGCGTGAACGGCCGATATGCCGCACTCTACGACCAGGCCGGGCTGATGGTCCGCGTGAAAGCCGAAAACTGGATGAAGTGCGGCACTGAATTCTTCGACGGGAAACGTCATGCCAGCGTGGTGTTCACCCGCGACTTCTCCGACTGGTCCACCATGCCGGATCTGTCCGAGACCGGACCAGTGTGGTGGCGCGCGGTACGCAAGGGGGAATCCATCGAGACCCTGTGTTCGCTGGACGGGAAGAACTTCACGTCGGTGCGTCAGGGATATTTCCCAGCATCAACCGCGGAAGTCGGGATCATGTGCGCCGCGCCGGAGGGCGCGGGCTTCGACGCCGAGTTCGATCATCTCAGTCTGTCTTTGCTGAAAAAATAGGCAGCGTCTAACACGGACTCACGCCTGTCCCGAGTACGGGTCGCGGAGATAACCTTCCAGTGCGAAGTCTTCGCCGAAGCGGTGCAACTCGGACCGCTGCACACATTGTGCCTTCCCATGCAATCCTTCGCCGGCAATGAAGGGAACTGCTCCTTCGCCAAGAATCTTCGGGGCGTAGTAGAGAAACACTTTGTCCACCTCGCCCGATGCCAGGGCCGCTTCGTTCACCAGCGCTCCGCCTTCGATCAGCAGGCTGGTGATTTCGAGTTTGCCCAGGCTCTGGACGATGGCGGCGAAGTCGGGCCGACCTTCCTCATTTGCCGCCGGTATTTGTTGCACGCGAATCCCCTTCGCTTCGAGTGCCTGTTTCGCGGATTCCTCGGCAGAGGAGCACAGGACCAGAACATCGTTATCGGCGGTCTGGACCACCCGCGACGTGAGCGGGATGCGCAAATAGGAATCCAGAATCACGCGCAGCAGCTTGCGCCGCCGCAGCAGGCCGCTGCGGTCGGTCAGCAGCGGATCGTCCGCCATCACCGTGCCCACTCCGACCAGGATCGCGTCATTCTGATGGCGCAATTGCTGCACGTGCGCGCGTGCCAGGTCGCCCGTGATCCAGTGGTGCCCGCTGCGTGCGCCCTCCGACGCAGGCATGGGCGAGCGAGAGTCCGAGCTATTCTCCGTACCCGGTTTCTTGGCAGCAGCAATTTTTCCATCGAGGGTCATCGCTGATTTCAGCGTGACCAGCGGTTTGCCACTCCGGATGTACTTAGCAAAACCTTCATTGAGCTTCTTGGCTTCCGCCTCAAATAACCCTACCTCTACTTTGATCCCCGACGCGCGGATCTTCGCAAATCCCTGACCCGCGACTCGTGGATTCGGATCTTCCATGGAGCACACAACGCGGCGGATTCCGGCTGCGATCACGGCATCGGCACACGGGCCGGTTCTGCCCTGATGCGAGCATGGCTCCAGATTCAGGTAGAGAGTTCCGCCCCGCGCGGCATCGCCCGCTTGCTCAAGTGCGAGAACCTCGGCGTGCTTTATGCCGTCATAGGTGTGCGTGCCGGACCCAACCTCGCGGCCTGACGCGTCGACAACCACCGCGCCCACCGCCGGATTCGGCGACACGAGCCCGACACCCGCTCTTGCTAAATCGAGCGCCCGGCGCATGTGTTGCTCGTCGGACGACGGCGATTCCCTCATTCTTCATCCAGTTCTGCGACTGCGGCTCCGCTCCGACCGTGTGAAGGATGACGCAAGGGGGCGGTCCGATAGGCATGAGGGTCTTCCGGTTCGGGCTTGAGACGGAAGAGCAGTTTTAGTTGAGCGAGCAGCCTTCGCAGGTAAGAAAGCGAATTGAACTTTGTCTGTCGCATCGGTTGCCATCCTTTGAATTTACGGAAGAACGGGCGAGGACGCCCGTTACTCCATCGTACAAAGCATCGCGCATTCGCTAAGCAAATAACGATTCTACAAACTCTTTAGGATCGAAGGGCAGCAAATCCCCCGCCTTCTCCCCGACGCCCACAAACCGAACCGGCAGTCCCAACTCCCGCGAAATTGCGACCACGACGCCGCCTTTCGCCGTGCCATCGAGCTTGGTCAGCACAATCCCCGTGATTCCGGCCGATTGCGTGAACTGCCGCGCTTGTTGCAATCCATTCTGACCGGTTGTGGCATCCATCACAAGGAGAGTCTCGTGCGGGGCGCCTGGCACGATGCGTTGCGCGGTTCGCTTCATCTTTTCGAGTTCGAGCATCAGGTTCTGCTTGGTGTGCAGCCGCCCAGCAGTGTCGACGATTACGTAATCGGTCTGGCGCGCCGTTGCCGACTGCAGCGCGTCGAACAACACAGCGGATGGATCGCCGCCGGCTTTCGTCTTGATCACTTCCGTGCCCGTGCGCTGTCCCCAAATCTCGAGTTGCTCGATCGCCGCCGCGCGGAATGTATCCGCCGCGCACAGCAGCACGGTCTTGCCTTGCGCGCGAAACACGTGCGCTAATTTTCCGATCGTCGTCGTCTTGCCAGTCCCGTTCACGCCCACTACCAGGATCACTTCCGGCGTGCCGTCCACCTTGGTCACGGTTTGCGAGCCGGTTGACGTCAGAATCGCCAGCAGTTCCTCTTTCAGCAGGCGTTTGAGTTCATTTACATCCTTGATCTGCTTGCGATCGGCTTTGTCGCGCAGCTTCTCCAGAACCTCATGGGTGGTAGTTGTGCCGAGGTCGGCGCCAATCAGAGTCGCTTCCAGATCGTCCAGCGTGGCGCGGTCGATCTCCTTGCCGATGGAAACGACCTCTTCAATGTGCTCAGCCAGGTTCTCGCGGGTTCGCGAGACGGCTTCCTTCATGCGCTCGATAAAACTTGGTTTCTGCTCTTCGTCCAGACTGCCAAAAAGGGTTTGAATCATGAGGTATCCGACATGATTATATAGGCGGGAAGGAAGGCAGGTTTCGAGTCGCCGTTCAGGTGCGCGTGGTTTCGACGGTGAGAGGATCAACGGATTGGGTCGGAGACTGGAGCGCCACCGAAGCGGGTGCGGCCGATTCCAGCGGGATGGTTTGCGTCACTTGCTTCAGAATACGAATTTCTCCCCGTTCAAACACCGCTAGCAGCGCCGCCACGGCCTTGGGGTCAAGGCGCTGTCCCGAGAGATTCTGAATGATGCGCAGGGCTTCCACCGGATCGTGGGCCTGCTGGTAAGGACGATTCGTGGTCAGAGCGTCAAAGGTGTCTGCGACGGCGATCACGCGTGCCAGCAGCGGGATCTCGTCGCCTTTTAGGCCGTAAGGATATCCGCGGCCGTTGAGCGCCTCATGATGCAGTTCGATTCCGGGCAGCATTTCGCGCAACTGCGGCACCGGACGCAGAATGTTCGCGCCCTTGGTGGTGTGCGTCTTCATGATTTCGAATTCTTCCGGAGTCAGAGTGCCCGGTTTTTTCAGGATGCGGTCTTCGATGCCGATTTTACCGACATCATGCAACTGCGCCGAGATTCGGAGGACTTCCAGAAAGTCCGGGTCCATCCCCATCTCTTTCGCGATCATCAGCGAGTATTTGGTAACGCGGTCGGAATGGCCGCGCGTGTAGGGATCTTTTTCGTCGACGGCGCCGGCGAGCATCTGGATCGAGCCCATGAACAGATTCTTGTTTTCATCCGCGGCTCGCTTCAGGTCCTCGACGAACTGTTCCAGTTCTTCCGACATGGTGTTGAACGTCGTGGCCAGTTCGCCGATCTCGGTGCGTGTTTTCACGTGCACGCGCTGGGAGAAATCACCGCGAGCAATGGCGCGACTGGACTGCGCCAGCACTTGCAGAGGGCTGGTGATTCGCCGCGCCGAGATAATACTCAGGCCCACACTCAGAAACACCGCCAGCCATGCCAGCAAGCGACCCGTGCGCTGCATGTCGTAGATTCCGCTGTACGCATCTTCGCGCGGTTTCTGCACCACCACCGCCCAATCGAGCGAAGTAACCGGACTATACGTTCCCAACATCTCGGTGGCGTTTTTCCCATCACGAATCGTGAATTCGCGGGTCGCCGCCAGCTGGGCCTTTGAGCCTTCACCCACAAAGCTGCGGACGATGTCGAAATGGCTCATATCCTGCCCGGTCGCATATTGCGTCGTCGCAGCCGCCACCAGCCTTCCCTGGCTATCCACGACGTACGGCATCAATCCGGTCAGACTAACTTGCTGCAGGCGGCGGATCAGGTAGTCCATATCCACCACCGACCCGACCATCCCGAGAAAGCGTTTGTCATACATGATCGGCGAGCTGACCAGCATGACAGTTCGCGCAGATTTTCCGCCACCGACCATCAAGGGCTGCCCGCTGTATACGCGTCCTTCGCGGGCGGCTTGATAGGCTCGCTCCAGTTCCCGCTGCAAGAAGGCGTCGGGCTCGATGCGCCCGGCGGAAACTCCTTTAGCATCGGCGTTCAGCAGCGTGGCATAAGCAATGTCGTTCGACGACGAAACAAAATTCTCGAGCATGGCCCGCAGCTCTGGGGTCAGAAGTTTGTCAGTGCTAAGGTCGCTCCCGCTCGGACTGGCGAGCATCATTACCTGAATCGACGACGACAAATTCGCCAGCATCATATGCAGCGCTTCCTGGTGCTGGGAAATGTCGTCGGCGAGCGAACGCGTGACCGTGTTCTGCAGCAGCATTTCGTTGGTTTTGAGAGCTTTCCGGTTCATGTCCTCGATTTGCGCCGAGTAGAAGTACATGGGGAGGACGCTGATAGCCAACAGCACGCCAAGGATGACGTACAGCAGCGGAATGCGCGCGGGAATGGGAAGCTTCAAGGGCAAAGGCAATCCTGTCGGCCCAAGCGCGGGGGCGAGCTGGTCCGTCCTGTATCCATTCTAAGTGCGTTGGCAGGGATGACCTCAGGTGCTCAAAGTACAGGTCACCGTTACCGAAGTACCGGACTGCCGGTCACTGCGGATAGTTCTCAGTTCCAGGTTCTCCGTTCCCAGTGAGAAGGGCCGGGACTAGATGTTGAGAACTGGGAACTGACGTTGGTGCTGATCTTGGCGCCATCGGCGGTCTATAATAAGCCAGAATAAGCCAGTCGGCCCGGGGTGCGGCATGCGGTTCTTCCACGGTTCCAGCGTTTGTAATCAGCTGTTGGCGATCCCCCTGGTCTTCTCGACGCTGGCGCTTGCCGGGAATAGCCCATCCCCCAAGATTTCGAAGGAAACCCGCCAAGAAATTGTCCATGCCTTCAATGAAGAACTGGTGTACGTTCGTGCGACTTTTCCGATGGGGAAGACCGGACTGAAACTCAGAGATGGGACCGTAACCCCCAGTGGCCCGGAACTGCAACATTTGATGGCGCTCTGGGGACCAGCCGCGAAACCCGGCGACCGGGCCCGCATCAGCGACGTCGTTATCAAAGAAGACCACATCCATTTTGAGATCAACGGCGGTCCCATCAAGAAGCAGAAGTGGTACCAGCACATCCAGATTTCAGGTGGGAGCACATCGGTTCCGATTGCGCCCTCTGATTCGTCCGCAAATGCCCGCGGGTCTTTCGTGGATCTCTGGTTCGACAAGTATGTTCCGGAGATGACGGGACCAGAGCTGAAGCAGTTGCTGCGTCCGGTTTTTGATTTCGAGTCCAAGTCGGCGCTCGACGCGTATCTCGAAACCGTTTCTCCTCAGGTCAAAGATGCCATCAAGAATCACCATGTGCTGGTGGGAATGAACCACGACATGGTGATCTATGCCAAGGGACGTGCGCCAAAGAAAGTGCGCGAGCATGCCAACGAAGTTGAGTACGAGGAATGGATCTACGGCGTACCTCCGCAGGACGTAGATTTTGTGCGCTTCGTTGGCGACGAAGTTGTTCGGGTTGAGACCATGAAGGTAGGCGGTCAGAAAGTCGTGCGCGTCGAAAAAGAAGTGGATCTGGGTGCGCCGACCGTTGCCAAGAAACAGGAAGAACGTCCCGCGAATGCGCCCACCCTGAGGCGTCCCGGAGAAGAGATGCCGGAATCCAATCCTGGCAACCCATCCAGTTCGCCGCCGATAGCCTCGCCACCGCCTGCTCCTGGTCCTGGAACGGACCCAGGCCCGAACTGGGCTAGGATGATATTGAGTCATTGAACGATTGAGTCATTGAATCATTGAAGTTCAAGGGCTCGCGGGCTGCAGGTTTTCGATGACTAGATGACTCAATGCCTCAAGGGCACACACTTCCTGCTTGGAGGCGGATGGGTGCTGTGGTAGGATTTTCATACCGGCCATGTCAAGCCAAAACCCGCCCGTCGAATACATGACGACAACCAAAATCGGCGAGAAGGGACAGCTCACGGTGCCCAAGCAGTTCCGGGACGACCTCGGATTGGGAATTGGGGCGCCTTTTGCCGTTCTGCGTCTGGGTGACGGCCTTATTCTCCTGCCGGAGCAGCGGCGCTTTGAGCAGCTTTGCCTACAGCTAAGCTCGAGCCTTACGGCTGCCGGTTTGACGTCAGAGGACATTCTCGCGACCCTCCCCGAGGCCCGCAATCGCGTATACGCCCGTCGCTACGGCAAGCCGACAGACACCCCTAACGTTTCTCGGCGTCGCTCTCGCAACCGTCGCGGGAAGTGACCAGCCAACGCAGAATCCGATTGTTCCTGGATTCGAATGTCCTAACTGGAGGGATTGTCTCCCCCTGGGGACTGGACAAGGCCACGCTTTCGCTCTGCGCTGCCAAGGTGTGCAAACTGGTGCTGGCCGCGGTGCTTCGCGATGAAGTGGAGGAGAACCTTTTCTTTCACGCCCAACATTTGCCGGCGCTCGATGCCGAACAGTTGATCGAGGACTATGACCACCTAATCAAGCTAACCAATCCTGAGCTTGTTCCGTATCCGGATAAAGATCTGGTGCATTCGAACCGGCACTTGATCCGGCACGAGGCGGATGTGCCGGTGCTACTGTCGGCGACGGCGAGCAAGCCCGACTGGCTGCTGACGCATAACACCAAGCACTTCACAAAGGCCGTCGCGCAGCGGACCTCGCTGCGGATTGCAACGCCGGCAGAGTTCTTTCGCGCGCTTGCGGCCCTGTTCCGTTAGAACGCCTTCCGGTCTCGACCTTGCACACCTCGACCCTCTACACTAGAAGTGTGAAGATTGCCCTGGGCCAGATCAACCCCACCGTGGGGGACTTCTCTGGCAACGCTGCCAAGATCATCCAGTTTGCGCTTCAGGCGCGGAGTGCTGGCGTTGGCCTGATTCTGTTTCCGGAACTCGCCGTCTGCGGTTACCCGCCGCACGATTTGGTCGAGAGGCCCTCGTTTGTGACGCGGAATCGCGAGACCGTGGAGAGGATCGCCGCTGAAACGCAAGGCATTGCCGTGATCTGCGGGATGGTAACCCCGGCCGAAGCGGACTCCGGTAAAAAAGTGATGAACTCCGCCGCCCTGCTGCGCGAAGGTCGTATCGAGTTCATCCAGTCGAAGATGCTGCTGCCCACTTATGACGTCTTCGACGAGATGCGCAACTTCGCTCCCGCCAAAAGCCAGCAGCTGTTCAGCTTTTGCGGCAATCAGATGGCCTTGACCATTTGTGAGGACGCATGGAACGACAAGCGCTTCTGGAACAAGCAACTGTATCGGATCGATCCGGTCGAAGAACTGGTCCGCGCGGGCGGGAACTTCGTGCTCAACATATCCGCGTCTCCGTTTTGGCTGGGCAAGCGCGAGTTGCGCCGCGACATGCTGGCGGCCATCGCGCAGAATCAGAAAGTGCCGGTCGCGATGGTGAACCAAGTCGGGGGCAACGACAGCCTGGTCTTCGATGGATCGAGCCTGGTGATTGCGCCCGACGGACAGGTGATCGCGCAAGGCAAATCGTTCGAGGAAGACCTGATCTATTTTGACTCCCAAAGTCTCACCGGAGACGTGCACATCCAGACGGTCGGTGAGGAAGCCAGTGCCTATGAAGCGCTGGTTTTAGGCACGCGAGACTACGTGCACAAATGCGGCTTCGAGCGGGCGATTATCGGACTCAGCGGCGGCATCGATTCTGCGCTCACCGCGGCGATCGCGGTCGATGCGCTCGGCCCGGAGAACATTATCGGCGTCGGGATGCCCGGCCCGTACTCGTCGCAAGGGTCGATTGACGACGCACGGGAGCTGGCCAGGAATCTGAAGATTCGCTTCGAGCTGCTCTCGATCGACGAAATCTACGAGGCCTCGCGCCGGACGCTTGCACCTGTGTTTTCTGGGATGCCGCAAGATGTCACCGAAGAAAA